>Ga0181338_1000010_pt1 | contig 68134 bp, 99 predicted proteins | sample Sp13VDMM110SD_FD_122168 | JGI IMG/M metagenome (GOLD analysis project Ga0181338, IMG submission 122168) | Freshwater viral communities from Lake Michigan, USA - Sp13.VD.MM110.S.D | ecosystem: Environmental > Aquatic > Freshwater > Lake | place: USA: Michigan | collected 2013-04-23
TGTTTTAAGGGGGTATTTAGGGGCTATCTGGGGTTAGGTGGTAGGGGTATGGCTTAAGGAGGAGAATAAGGCAAATATGACAAAGTATGGGTTTAGTAACCAAAATGGGTAAATAAACTACCTATTTGTTGCGTAATATTAATACACTATCTTTGTAATTATGGCAAACGATATAACAGGTACTTATCAACAGGCAAAGGACGTATTTAATACATTGGCTTTACATGATGTGGCAACAATTACCACCACCGATAAAGCTATATTTAGAAAGCATTTAGTTGAGATGCAAAAGCGTAAGCAATCAAATAAACGCTTTGCCACCCGTAACAATGGCAATAATAGCGTTAAAATTACCCGAATTGAGTAAATAAAAATAATTGGGTAAAAGTACGCATGATGTAGTATTGATAGGTATTACATGGCATAAATACTAATCATTTTAGCGTAATTTTAATACTCTTTTAAAATATATTTGCGTAATAAAATTACTTGTTATAGTTTTACATTCAGATAGCAATTAACACACAATTAAAACCTTTTTATTATGACTATGCTTTATAAAACCTGCGGAGTTATGGCAACCGCCAACTACTCACCTACTGAAGCTGTAAGACTGCAAAAAAACGGCGCAAAGATTATCTGTATTGATACTGATAAAAAATGCCGTTTACTTGCCTTAGTGTTAAGAGTAAGAAGTATGAAAGCAGGACACCAATTTTAAATAAAACCATTTATTTACCTTTTAATATCTTCTAACTATGTTACAAGCACTTACAACAATCAACAATCTTTTATCGGATATGGATATTGCTCCCATTAATGAAATGACTGCAAAGCAATGGTTTATTGAGGGTGGCGAATCTTTGGACGAACTTATTGCAATGGCTAATTGTTACGCAGGCGAAATAGGCGAACAACAAGCGCAAAAGCAATATTATGCTTATACTGTTCAATGCTAACCTTAACCACTATAAACAATACAAACCTTTATTTTAATACACTTTTAAACTTCTAACAAAATGACAAACGTAACAACAATCCCAGAAACAAAAATCACCACTGACAAGGAAAGGACAGCCGAATTAGTGAACAAAATTAAATCCTTTGGCTATCCTGTTTATTTATCCGAGAAAGGCAATTATGGCTTTTTTACCAATGCAGATGGCAGCCGAATTGTAAGTTTTCAAATTGATTGTTTTTTCTTTAATTTTTCAGCTAATCATAAAAGTATTGGTTTAGGTACTGGCTACCGTATAACCAATGATGAAAAATGCTTATTGTGGGAAATAGATACCTTTTGCACCGCTAAATTTTTGGAAAGTCTTATCAATGCTCCTATTTATAGAAGCAGGCGCAAAAATGAAAAGTTTTTATCATGGACTACCTTAGACCAGCATTTAGCAACTTATCAAAGTTCATCTAAGTACCAACTACAATAAACCAATACAACAAACCTTTTTTTATTAATCTTTAATACTTCTAACTAATGACAACGACAATTAACAACAACGAAAGTGTATTTTTATTACAGGGTACTGGATGGAATACTGAAAAGTATTTTTGCAACCTTGCTGACCTTGTAAATTGTGCCAAACAATTTGAGAAAAACCAACCTTACAAAGTATATCGTTATTTCAATTTTAAGCTACAAAAGCTATCTGTAAAATCAGTTATTGAACTATTGGAAGCTAACCAATTAGATACTTCATTTTTTAAGCCTGTAAAGATGCAAATTGTATCTACTCATAACGGCTATAATTATTTTACCGGCAAAGATAAAAAAGGAGTTATTTATAATATTGCACCTATTGGTGAAAGTGCTGGAGGTGGTTATTATGACAAAGCCTATATTTTAAAGGTTAAACAATTACCTGACCTGTTTAACTAATCAATAAAAGAAGTTAGAAGATAACAGGGTTAAAAGTGTTTATTCTTATTCCTTTGCTTTACACCTTGTTTTTTTCTCATATTACAATTAAACTTTAAATATAAATATCATGGCAAACGATAAAAAACTAATTGAACGTAATTTGAAATTTACAGATAAATATGTTTACTTATCAACTAAACGTGGCAATTTAATAGACGGGGATTGTACCTTTTGCGATAATTGTGGCAAACTGATTGTTAACGTGGTTAACGTGGTAAGGAATAGCGATAAGAAGTATTTTTATATTGGTACTGATTGTGCCGAAACATTAAGCAAAGCAAAGGTTTTATTTAACAACGGACAGCAAAGCGATTTTTATGTAGATATGTATAGTTTAGGCATTGTTAACCGTTTTGTAACTCAATACAATAAAACGCCTGAACTGGTTGAGATTACAGGAATGATGAAAGCCGAAATTATAATAACCGAAATGAAGGACGGCAAAGCAAAGGTAAAAGAATTTAGTTGCTATCTTAACGACCTTAAAACCTTTCAGCCTGACTTATATAAAAGGCTTACAGCTTAACCACCTAACCAAATAAGAGAAACAAAGCAAACCATTTAACCACATATTAAAATTAAAAACAATGAAAACAATTATTAAATCACTCAAAGCATTTTTTACCCTTAGTGGTTTTAATGCTTACAATTTTTAAAACCCTTACATATAATCTACCTTACTATTTTTTAATATTAAAATTAAACAAGATGAAACAAATATTAAAAACTTTAGGAATAAATGGTTTTATAGCTTTAAAAGTAAAGTTTAATGAAAGTATTGGAGAAAATAAATTTTATACTTCAATGCCTAAAAGGTTAAAGCAAACTAACCTATCTAAACAAGATTATGCTCAATGGCTTATCAGTGATTTACATTACCACTGGAAAGAATATGCTCAATATCAATAATCAAATTAACCAACTAATAAAAACTAAAAACCATGCAACAGAAAACAAACCCCGATTTTACTATTTTACTAATTGCCTTTATTGTTATTATAGCTGCCTTTATGAGTAGTTGTGTAAGTACTGGTTATGGCTGCAAAGGTAGGTCAACCATCATGACAAGGGTAAGATAATAACCCCTTACATATAATCTACCTTACTATTTTTTAATATTAAAAACTAAAAATCATGTTAACACTTTGGACAATGCCTAATTTTAAGGGAACAAAAAAAGATGCTGCCCTTGTACTATTTATTTGCTTATGTATAGACTGTTTTGTCTTTATGTGCTGCCTTTCATCTTGTAATTTTCAAAGCAATACAGACAGGCACTATAAAAGCGATATATCAAATATCCCTTACTCTATTGAGAATGATAAAAATGCTTTTCATGTTGGAGATACTTTATATCCTGACTATTCTCATTCAGATACTTTAATTGTGCAAAGCATTGCAAGTGCTGATACTCTTAATCTTTTGTTTGATGGGGTTGATATACCAGTTCCGGCAACAGATAGTGAAATTGACAGCGTATTACATAAATATTGCCGTACATTTTACCATACCTGTAAATGGAAACTTTGCACGTATAAAGGTATTACATCAAATAATTTTGGTAAAGCAGTTGCAGCTTATGTAGGTAATAGTGAAAGTGATGCTTTTAGTTTAGATATGCTGCATCTTTATAGCCCTGCTGCTGAATATGAAGAACTTGAAACAATGTTAAGAGAGGATTAAAAAAGGGCTGAATTAACAGCCCCTAAACCATCAAACAAAAACTACTTATTAGTAAGGTCGTTAAATACCTGACCATCGTTACTAAGTATTAAGTTTTGGTGGCCTTTGTAAAGTGGTATGACTTCTTTGCCTACACCATAAGCAATAAAGCCGAAACAGTCAGTAGCTAAACTGTTTTCGTAAATACCAAAGTGAGTTTTTAAGCATCTTGCAAACTCCTCTTTACATGATTCACTATCTATGTAGTGATACTCTTTACCGAGGTCTTTGTTTACTTGATAGTTGCAATCAAATACTGTTCTTAATACCATTGTTTTTAAATTTTAAATTGTTAAAAAAAGCAACCTAAATAATAAAAATCAAATTTCCTTACGGTAAACCATAAAACAACTAATTAACTAACCTTATAAACACATACACAAACATGAAAAGTAATAATAGTAATACACCGGATTTTATCAATGATGAAAATTCACCGGAAACAGGTTTTGAATTAGTATCTATAAACAAAGCCAAATTTAATGGTAATACCTACTCATGGAGCAGCGATGCTAAAGGATGGTTTAAAGATACACCCAATACAGGTATAGGTGGAGGATTGGCTTATATAGCTATTGATGATGAAACAAATGTAGCTGCTAATGAATACGCAAGGGGATACGTTCACAGTACGGCAGCGTATATGGGATATATAGAAGCTACAAAAGTAGAACGCAGGAAACAAATAAAATTACAAGAGAACTTTGATAGCCTTGTAAGTGCTTTAAAAGATTGTGTGGATATGATTAATAATAATTGTGATTGGACTAAATTTAACAGGGAAGAAAATAGGACAGTTGAAGAAGCTAAACAACTTTTAAACCAAATTAACCAACTATAAAACTATATACCATGCCTATAAATATGTCAGTTGAATTTCCAAAATTGGAAACAGAAAACCAAAAGTTAAAACGCTTATTGCATGACCTTACACCGGGAGGAAGTGAATTTTATAATAACCCTGAATATTGTGCTAAATGGATAAGGGAAAACAGGCAACAGGAAGCAAAGATTTTAAAAGAAATGGTAAAAGCTGCCAAAGATAAAAACGAAGTATTACAGGCAGATAATGAAAGACTTTTAAATAGCCATAAATCAGCAATGTTAACCGCTATGGAATTTGGATATAAAGAATGTGAGAAAGGGAATAACTTAGATATGGCTTTTATAAACTTCAACAAAGCACTACAAAACAAGTAAACACTTAACCACTAAAAATTCATATTAAAATAAATAAAGATGAAACAAACATTAAGACAAGTTATTGAAATGATGCTGGAAGATTTAGGATATCGTCAAAAGATGCTTAATGCCAACATAAAGCAATATGTAGATGCTGGTAATCTTATGGATGCAGCTATTAATAAAATAAAATTTGATACCCTTGAAACTGTAAGGGTAAGACTTGAAGATTCATTATATAACCATTAAAAAATAAAATCATGTTACTAACCATTTTACTTTGGGTTATAGGCTGTATTGCCTTAGCCTTTTTAAATGCCAAATTTTGGAAGCTAATGCCCGATACAGAAAGTAATGAGGGCAATGATGTAAAAGCTAAAATAAAGCCCTTATATGAGCCTATAAACAAGGGTAAATTAAACTGGATGGACTGGATAACTATTGTTGTTGTATTGGCTGTGTTGTTTAGCTGCTCACCTATGAAGTCAGGATATTACACAATTAAAGAAGTAAGGGCATTAAATACTGTGGTATTAAAAGAAGTAAAAGGGGATTGGCACATACCGTCCGATACCTTAAAAGTAGGGGATAAAGTGTACCTGAAAAGAAGTAAAACCGATTCGCTAATTAATGTATGGTAAAACATATTAACTATTTCAATTAACCATTAAACTTAAAACAAATGTTTGCACTACTCGTAAATCCCGAAAATTCATTGCCTACTATTGTCAATGTTAATTCTGATGCTTACTTTGATATGACCTTTCAAGGGTATCAGCCAATAGCAACAGGATACCGTAAACAGTTAGAAACTATTGAAGAAGAAATGCTATCTGAAATGTACGGGGATTTAGAATTAAACCAAAGTAATTAACCAACTAAAAACAAAATATTATGAGTAACGTAAAACGTATGTACAGGATAGAACAATTTGTAATGACAGGGGTAGTAAATGATATTGTATTAATGGCTGCCATGTCTAATGGTGGTAAGAAATACATACCCCTTAAATACATGGCTGACTATGTAGAAACAGAAAGAATAAAGTACCCTACATTAACAGGAGATATATCTGTAAACTTAATTGGAGAAAACCACCTAACCATTGACAAGGGGGTAGAGAACCTATTAGCCATTACAGAAGTGGAGGTATTGGAGTTAATCCAAGAAGATTCCCCAACCCTAAACAGATACTCAAACACAGGCATAGCCAATGATGATAATAAAGAACTCCTAAATTAATTGCACATTATTTTGTACCTTTGAAATGATTGTGTATATTCGCATAACGGTTGCAAGTTTATTTAGTTGCCGAATTTAAAAACAAAATATTATGATAACAGATAAAGATTATTACGAAGCAAAAAAGTTGATTGCAAAATACGAAAGTATGCAATTGAATAAACTTGATGTTAGCGGTATGTTGGCTATGAGATTTAATAAGTGGATTAGCGAAAACAATTGGAGTGCTAATATCAATGGTAAAGGTTGGTTCAAAGGTAATAGTAGATTTTTTACAGATGCAGAACTTTGGGGAATGTGGTTAAGTAGCGATGATGTTAATTACCACTAACGAACAGGGCTTTGCGAAGGGCTGATGGCTTTGCACTTCCGACCCAAACTACTACTGCTGCTTGGCTTTGCAATTGGCTCAAAATTTATTCCGCAGCCAGCCTTTTGCAAAACCGCTTGTTATGTGTAGTTGTGGGTGCTAATTGATGTCGCTGCTATGAAAAACTAAAGTTCGGCTGTATTATTTTTTTTGAAGCTGCGGAGCATGTATTTAAAATTATTAGTATGAAAAATAAAAAACAAGAAGTAAGAATTGAACAAGAACAATACTTAGAACTTCAAAGATGCTTTAGTGAATTATTAAAGCAATGTACCGGAGTTAAATTTAAAATAAACCCGGAAGCATGGTACGATAATCAAGAAATAATGCAGCTACTTTTTATTAGTAAAAGAACTGCACAGCATTACAGGGATAGTAAATTAATATCCTTCTCACAAGTGGGTAACAAAATTTACTATAAAGGTGAAAATATAATTGCATTATTGGAAGGAAATTTTATAAAGAATAAATTTTAATACATGAGAAGTTTACAGCAACTAAGAAACCTATTGCTTGATATTATTCCTGAAATAAGGAGTGGTAAAATAGAAGTAAACAAGGCTAATGCTATTTGTGCAGCGACTAACTCAATAATAAATTTAACTAAGTTGGAAGTTGATTATTTAGGTTCGCAAGATGATGCGTTCAAGTCTGATTTTATTATTGAGCCTGTTGAGCAAATAGTAAAGGAGCTGGAAAACAAGCAGAAAGTTCCTTATGAGTTTAATAAAAACTTTAAAGACTAATGATTACCTGCAAAGCCTGTAATATAGAAAAAGATACCTCTAATTTTTATATAAAAGATAAAAAAACTGGTAGGCTTTCTGGGAAGTGCAAGACTTGTGAAGCGCAAGAAAAAGGCATTAAGGATATTGGAAAACTTTCAGTATCAAAAGAGCATCTGAATAACGGGAAAAGAAAGTGCTGCGACTGTAAAATAGTAAAACCAATTACAGAGTTTGTTAAAAACAAAAGTGTGAAAAGTGGGCATTCAAGCGTTTGTTATGACTGCTCAAAAGAAAGGGTTTATAAATATAGAAGAAACAGCAATAAAGAACTTGGTAGCCATTATTTAAAAAGGTTTGCAATATCTAATTACGGTGTAAGGCATGAAGATGTAACTGACGAACTTTTAGAAATTGCAAAGCTGCACATACAAGCTAAAAGAAGCCTGAAACTGAATTTAGATGGATTGGAATTTTCAACAATGCAGCAGTTTGCCGCCTATGTAAATAAAAAGTATGGTATTAGTGAACATTGTGTAAAAAAGAGACTTGATACGGGGCATACTGAAAGCGATTGTACTATTCCTGAATTTGACTTTAGAAGTCAATTTAGTTGCAAGTCCAGAGGTAAAGTATTAGTGACTGATATTAATACTGGTGAGAAAAGAATATTTACATCCCCTAAAAGGGTGATGGACGAAATGAATATAAGTAATGATGTTTTGGGCAGGTGCTTATCCACCGGGGAGATTAGAAAACCTTACAATAATTCTAAGAATAAACAAACTTTAAAAATAGAATATTATGCAAACTGAAAAGAAAGAATTATCTACCGACCTTAAACTGGTTCGTACTGAATTAAAGGGTATATTATCAGATGTGAAAGACAGAAAAACTTCACTAAAAAGAGCAAACATTATAATCTATGCCTGCTCCAATATCACCCGTACCATTGTAACGGAAATTTATCTTAATCAGATACCGGCTGATGATGAAATTAAAAACAAATGATGCTACGAAGCGTAATGTGTGGCTTGGGCAAAAAAAATAATACAGTTATCCGTCTGCCGCCAAATGGTATGCTGGTAACAATTACACATAACGGTAGGGCTTGCTGTTCGTTTGGGAATTTGAAAAACAAATGTTTAATAACTTAATAAAGTTGATATGAATACAAAAGATAAGGCTATGACTGTCAGCCCAAATGACAGCAAACCGATTGTTAGCAGCAGTACGGTTGTTTCGTGTCCAAACTTTCCATATTTCGGGGCTTCTTATCCTGATGCTGGATGTATAGATGGTCAATTATGGGATTTAGATAAATGCAATGATAACGGGCTTTATTCAAGTGGTGATAATCCGCCTTGCCCGTTCTGCAATACAGAAGCATTTATTGATTACCATACTGAAATTGACGACAAAGAATTGGAAGATATGAATAAAGATGATAGTTTGTCGTCAGAAGATAGAACGGAAATCCTAAAGTCAAATATGACGAAAGAAGATGCCACAAAGTTAGTCGAAGCCCTGAAATTAAAGTACAGTTAGTATTGCTGCTAACATTATGATTAGCGAAGTTGATATGATAATCAATATCTTAAATATAAATTTATGACACGATTTGAAGAACTGATAAATAAATTTAAAAGAGAATTACAGCTAAGAAAATATGCGGATAGTAGTATAAAAACTTATTCAGATTGCTTATGCGTTTTTCTTCGTGCCATGAATGGTAAGCCAAAACCATTACCCATTGAATGTGTGAAAGATTTTTTACTAACTATTAAAAATACAAATTACCACAAACAATTTACTGCAACTATCCATCATTTTTATAGCTTGGTTTTAAATACGCCTTTATCATTAAAAGATATACCATATCCACGTAAGACCGATTATATGCCTGAAATATTTTCAATACAGGAGATTTACAGATTAATAAGTAGCTACGAAAATATTAAACATAGGTGTATTATGCAGTTATTTTATTCCTGTGCTTTAAGGATTGGAGAATTGCCAGTTATTGAATTATCACATATCAATTTTGATAGAAGTATTTTGCGTGTTAAAAATGCCAAAGGGTTTAAAGATAGAGATGTACCTATACCTGCCGATACCTTGATTTTAATAACATCATACATTGATAAATATAAGCCTATTAAATGGCTGTTTGAAGGGCAGTATAAAGAACAGTATTCAGTTCGTTCAATACAACAAATATTTTGGCAAGGAGTAAATCGTATTGGCATTAAAAGGGCTGTCCGACCACACTCATTAAGGCATAGCAGAGCCGTTCATCTTAAAGAAACAAATGTAGATATAAAAGACATTTCTGATTTTCTTGGGCATTACCATATATCCACTACTGCTGACTTTTATTTGAAGTTATCTAAATTTTCTTTGGGCAATAGAATTGCTAATGCAGATACTATTTTAAGCAAATTATCTTTACCGAAAATCACATTACCATATGAACAAACATTTAATTTGGTTGCAAACCAATCGTAGAAAAGTAAATATAAAGCTATTAGAAATAGAATGTAAGCTACCTGAAAATACAGTAGCTAAATGGCTTAATAATGAAAGAGGATTACCAGTAAAGCATTATCCTGTTGTTATTAAATGGGTGGAAGATTTAAGAAGTTAGGGTTTAGTTTTAAGGTTTGGATGGTACAGGGGGAGTAGTTTACCCCCTGTTTTTTATTTTAGCGTGGCTTTTGCTCTTTCCCAAATTGCACATCTGTCATCATAACCATTTAAACCCCCGTTAATTCTTTTGGTAAGGGTTTTAAAATCTCCACTATCTGCAAACTGATTTAGTTTTTTTGATTTCCAAAACCAACAGGCAGTCATTACTGCGTATTGTGGTTGTTCAAGTAATTCAGGATGGTTTACGCAATCTACCCCGTTAGCTTGTGCAAAGCTGGAATAGTTGGCTCTCCCTGTTACTTGAATTAAGCCCCGTCCTTTGAATTTTGTTCCATCCCCTGCAATTACATTACCCAAGTCTTTTCTGCCCTCATATCCTTTCTGTGCAGCCGTTGGCCCCCATATTTCTTTATTGTACCTTAACTGTCCTGATTCATGCCCTACCTGTGCTAAAAATGCAGCTAACCTTGTGTTATTATCTATTCCAAACTTAGGTAGTAAATCATTTAAGTAAGGTAGATATAATTCTATGTTGGAATTGGTTGCTTGTGGAAGTATTGACTTTAGTTGTTCTGCTGATAACATATTAAGATTTATTTAGTTTCTTTATTTTGAGAAAGCAAAGTCCCACATATACCTAAAACCCCACCACCGATAACCTTCAACATATCCATTATTACTGCCCCTGCTTCAACTGATATTGGATTACCTGTAACCAATCTAATGGCTATCATTCCAATTAAACAAATAGGAATAGTAAGCGTTAAAATAAATAAGCACCATTCTACTGCTTTCCAGTTTTTCATAAAATGTGTATTATTTTAAAAGTATAAAGGCAGCAATACCTAACCCTGCTGTACCTAAAATACCTATTACTGTTTTTCTTTTTTGTCTTTTTAGTAGCTTGTTTTGGTGTTTCATTTCTTTGGTTGCTAAATCCCTTTGCTCTATAAGATTGGCTACTTCTGCTTTGTATGTTTCTACTATTCTTGCTTGTGCTGTGTCTTTATCACCATGTATGGATATGATGCTGTCCTTTATGGCTATGCGTTGGTTTAAGAAAGCTATTTTTTCGTTTAATAACTCTACTCTTTGCTCACAGATTTTACCTTTCTCAATCAACTTTGCAGCATCTCTTAACTTTGCGTTTGGAACAAGGGTTGCATCAATAGTCGTTGGTTGGCTGTGGCTCAAGGTTGTTAAAGTAGTTAAGCAAACCAGCATCATCAAGCGTATTAATTTCTTTTGCTTTTTCATTGTATTTTTTTGGTAGGTTGTTAAGCCTGTTATCAATGAGTAAATTATTTATGGCTATAAGGCTGTCCTTTATGTGTAGTGTGTAAATTTGGGCATCTAATTCTTTCTCCCGTACTTCCCATACCTGCCTTAGTTTTATTATCTCATTACGGGCATCCTCTTTTAACTTCATTTCAAGTTTTACCAAGTCTAATGTATGGTCTTTTTTAAGCCCCTGAATGAATAAATAAATAACCAAAAAAGAAAGTAAGAATAACCCGAATATAGAAAGCTGGTATTTATATTTCTGAACCAAGTTTAATATTTTCATGTGTTATTTTTAATAATCATGTACACAATAATACCTATCAATATTATGATAAGTACTGTTTTGGTAAATAATTTTCTTAGGTCAATCATGGTGTAGGTGGCGTATCTTTTGAGTCATCCTTTACATTACCACCACGTACAAGAGATATAAGCTGTGGAAGTGTTGCAACCCCTAATAGTATTAGAACAAAAAACATTGTAGCAACAATTACAGAATACCTTTCACTTGCGTTACTGGCTTTACAAATTGAGTAGGCTATTCCCCACGCCAATACACCTGCAATAGAAATAGCAATCCATCTTTTAGATGAACCTTGTCCATTTTCAGAAAAAAATTCTTTAATTAATTTCCACATAATTTATAATTTTAAGTTATCAAATTTTATGTTGTTACTATTTGCAATTATAGCAGAATAGCAGTTATTTATTATTGTTTTTTCCATTGATGTAAATGGAATATTTTCTGTTGTTGCTATTGAACTATAAACAACCGCATCATTTTCTTCATCCAAAGGGCTACGTTTTATAAACTTAAATATTGAATGTTTTACTTCTTCTTTTGGACTAAGGTAAATATCTTTCAAAATACCATCATCCATTGTTTCTATGTTTATATGTATCTCCCCTGACTTTTCGGCTTTCTTTAAGTATGCCCTATACACATCATCAATCTTTACTTTTATATACCTTTTACCACTTCCAAAATGCTTATTCTTTTTATGTGGATGTTCGTATATAGCTGTGGCAAACTGAAAGTCTGATTTACCATTAATAGCGAATAAGAAAAGAACTCTGCTTGCTTTTGTTTCTTCAAAAATTATATTGCATTGTTCATAAATAATACTGTATAACTCCCAATCAAAGAACGCTGATATAGCTTTCAATTCAAGTTTTAAAATATTAATCTCTTTCTCTTTCTTTTTACTGTCTTTCTTATTGTACACAACAGCATAAGCAGCAATAGAAGCTGTTAACGTGGCTACAACACCGCTTATTATTGTTTTAACAACTTCATTGTCCATTGGCTTTTAAAGGGCTTTTTATTGCGAACTTTGTTATCAACAATAAAATTACTAAATAAAATATATATATTACCCTAATTCCTCCTAAAAAAGCCCAAAGACTAACCGTACACGCAGTAAAAATTTCTGCAACCGCAACAGTGAATTTCTCACTCGGTTTATTTGACAGTTTCCAATAAACAAAAATTAAAGCGATGCTAAGAATAGCCATCATAATTACTGCAACCTTATCCATTTTTAATTGATTTTATCTTTTCAATAATACCACATACTAAACAAGCACAAGTTATAGATAGGGTAACACCTGCTTTATTCCAATCACTCCACCATCTCGGATTGCCATATAATTCTACATAAAAATTCCATCCAAAAATTATAATGGCAATAAAGCTGGCAACTTTAGAAAACAATGTATTTGCTTGCATAAAAAATATTACTCCACACATATACAAAGTTGTGCAAATGGTAAGGTAATACATATTAGCTTGCCATGTACCTGCTTCTTTGGGGTGGTTATTCCAATCCACCATCCCCAATACAAAGATACCCATTGTACCAAGTATAGCCAATATTATATAAAGTTCAGGTATCTTCTTATTATTTACCATGTCTGTCATCTGGTCTACCAAAGCTAAATACAGTACCTTCGGTATTGGTTAAATAAGTAGATACTGTAATTGCCTCTGTATAAGAGTAGGTATCAATAGCGTCTGATGCACTACCTAATATAAGGGGCATTTCGCTTGTTACCCATTCAACGCTTCCATCTGCGTTTTCTTTGTACACTCCGTAATCGTTTGCCATTGTTTTTTATTTAAAGTTTAATTAATTAAGTTTTTTACCACAGTTATGACAAGTTCTTGTGTTGCAATCTCTATCAGGACAATACATCGCTGTTTCTATAATAATTAAGTGCTTACATTGGTCAGGTAGGATAAGAGTATCCCCCCATATTTTTTCTTTAAAAATACCAGTTGAACTTGAATCAAACATTAAAGTAATTGCTTGTGGTATATTATTAGCTGTATCAATATAAACCAAATTACCGGGTTCACGATTACATATATGGGCATCAGGCTTTACTACAACACAGCTTGAAAATAATAAGATGATTAAAATATATTTCATTTTTATTGTTTAAAGTTAAATATGGTTTTTCATAGTTAATTAATTTCCTGATATTCTACATAGCTTTTACCACTTGCAACCGCCGTAACCGCACTATTTAAAATCTCGCTTGCAAACCTTGCTATAACTGTCCCCGATGCTGATGGACGGATAATACCCTCAATGATTGCAATGTTGTTGCTGGTTAAACTACTTGCACTGGATGCAGCCGGTAAATTATAACCCGACAATCCTGCGTTATTGGTTATCGAAGTAGCCGTTAAAGTGTAGTGGCTTCTGTAGTTCATAAACGTAGCTGCAGGGCCGTTTATGCCCCACCTGCTGCCGGTGGTTGTGGCTGCTGATGAGTACACAATAAAGAACTTGAATTGGTATGTAGTATTGGCGGTTACCGGAAAACTCAACCCCGAAATATCGGCTATTGTATTTGCCACAGCATTATTATTTATCACATCGTTTGGAAGAAATACCCTTGTAGGGCCGCTGCCTGAAATAGAAATGTTGGTACTGCCTAATAACGACTCACCATTGATTGTTTTAATGTTTGTGCCGCTTATGAGGGCATCTTGTTTTGCGTTCACCAATGCCCTTACAACTACCATGCTATCGTTTAACCGTGTCCCCGGTGTATATGGTACAAGGGCTGTATTGTTTATAAAATTAGCCGTATTTGGTAGCGTGGATGTTGTCCATTTTGTAACCTGAATACTATCGCTAACCTCGCCTGTTACCACTTTAAAAACCTCAAAATAAGAGCTGGTATCGTTTACTAAATAGTAATTTATTACGGTTACTGAATCACCGATACGGGTTGTATCAATATCGTAGTGGTTTGTGTATATAAATTTTTCTGTTGAATCCAATGTATAGCTGGTAACTGTTGTTTTCAAAAAGACAGTATCGCCATGCCTTACATTATACGTTTTAGTGTACGTTTGTGCTGATGCAAACACCGGCAAAAGAAGTAATATTATTATCAGTTTTTTCATAAAATTATTTTATAACCCTTACTTTAAATGTACCGCTTGCAGGGTCTACTGCCGCCGCCACATTATTATTACTGAATCTTACCGTTACTGTGTTGGCTGCACTTACCCATGCGAAGTAAACCACGTTATCAGCACCGCTTACTGAACCGTTTGGCGCACCAAGCATAACCACATCGCCATCGGCTGCACCTGTAACTGTAATGGTAAGGTCTGTTGATGTTTGGGCTGTTGTGTTTCCGAAATCCAAAGTAGCAGAACCGTTAAGTGTTTTAGATAAAGTATAGGCATAAGTAGCATCTGACAGCGTTAAGTCTGAACCATCGTAATTTATTGCCCCAGCTTCTTTTACCGTTTGGGATGCAACACCGGATGTAAATTTCAATGGTGCTGTGGATGCTGTTGCTGTACCTGCTTTAATGTGTAGTACTGCTGTGGGAGATGTTGTGCCTAACCCGGCTCTTCCATTCGTACCATCTAAGTATATAGTAGCACCGGTGTAAGAAGCTGGTGTAACTGATACATTTGAACCAATGGCAAGAACCCCGTCTTTATCTACTTTCATCTGAACGGCCTGAGTAAAATTACCTGTACCGCTACCAATATTATGCACCATTAACTGCCCGTTATAAAACTGAAAACCTGTGGCATAGCCGGTTGTTAATCTTGTCCATGAAGCACCATTAAAGTAAGCGTTATCAGAAATAAAACCGTTGTTTAAAGCGTAAGATTGATTTAAGAACGTACCTACTCTGTATTGATATGTACTGGTACTATTTGCAGAATTAGTAAGTAATGTGCTGTTAAGTGTTAATGTACCTGTTATGGTAGGGTTTTCCGAGAACACCAAATTAGTACTTGCCGTACCCGTTGTACCTGTGGCTGATGATAAATACCCTACCTGCGTTGCCGATACTGTGCTATGCGTTGGCACTCCGTTGGCATCTGATATTAATGCTCTGTTGGCTGTTATGGCTGCTGCTTCGCTTATTGCTGTACCTGTTGTAGCATAATACCCTAACCTGTATTGAGTGCCTGAATTAACTGTACCTGAACCTGCACCGCCGGTGGTTGTGTCGGCATAGGTAAACTCTTTGGTTGAACTATTCCAACGTACTGATTTATCGCCTACACCTGATTGAATGTAAGGGGCATAAAGTTTACTATTAATATAAGTTCTTTGGTTTGCTGCTACCGCATCTTGTACAGCGTAGTAAGGAGATTCTGTTGTATCTCCTGCTTTATCAGTACGGTCTAAAGAGTTTAGGTAAATTCGGTAATTTTCTGTTGTGTTATATTTTCCTGCACCCCATCCAACCGCTATATTATTATTGCCAGTGGTATTACCTTCCAATGCTCCCTCCCCGATAGCCGTACTCGAATCTCCAGTGGTATTACCAGTCATAGCATCAGGCCCTAATGATACGTTACTGCTTCCATTAGTATTATTATGCAATGAACCTGTACCAACAGCAATATTATTTGTTCCTAAATCGTTTGAAAATAAACTTTCAGAACCTATTGCAATATTAACACCCTCACCATCTGGAGTTGAGCTATATAATGCTCTATTACCAATAGCTATACTAATAGTTGGTGCTATGGGAGTTCTTAGTGCCTCATAACCAATAGCAATATTATTACCACCTAATATATTTGAAAAAAGAGCCTGATTACCGACCGCTACATTTTGCGTTCCCGATGTATTTGCTTTTAAAGCAGAATCACCAAAAGCGTTGTTTTTTGTACCCGTTGTATTCGCCAATAAAGCACTTTGCCCAAAGCTGGAATTTCCAGTATTATAGTCAAGATAAAAACTTTGTACATTATTCACCTTGCCCATCAGCCCCACCGCATCCGTTGTACCCAAGAAGTTAGTACCTGCTGTTGTGCCAGCGTTGCCGGTTAATGACCATCCACTTGAACCACTACCCCCATCCCCATAACCCATTAAATGTACACTTCCACTTGTATCAAACATAAGGTACTTATAAGCTGCATCACTTGTTCTTGCTATTCCTGTTGATGGTATGGTAAGACGGGCTACATCAGAAGTTTTAAATCCAAAGCCTTGCACTGTTTTTGTCCCTGCATATTGTGGGTCTACTGGACTTGTAAATAAACCATTATTGCCACCTATTAACCACGGATTTTGTCCTGATGATGAACCTGCTGGCTGTATTTGTATCCATACTCTGCTTGAATATCCAGTACAGGCTCTAAACCAAATAGCAGCTACGTCCCTTGTGTAAATTAATGCCCCACACGAATCAATACCTTTTTGTAAATTGGCAGATGTGGTATCATTATAACGGGGCATAAAGGCATTATATTGCCCCATCCACCTACCATCCTGAACCGTATTTGTTGCCGATGCTCTATTTATAATTGGTTGTGCCAACCCCTTAAAACATATTAAGATTATAAATATAAATATGATTACTTTTTTCATGTTATGCACTTATGTAGATATAAAATACTGAATCAATATTTGTGGTAGTTGCATCGAAATCTGTTATAACTGTTCCGTCAATTATAATATCAAAACCTGTTGCTGTTCTGCTCCAAGAAATACCCTCGTCAAGAAAACGGTTTGCGTCATTCCAAAACACCTGTAAATTGTATGCTGACAGTACGTTTATAGCATCTGAATTAGCACCTTCCCATGATAAAGCACTTGCAAAATTAGCCCCTGTTATTCTTATTGGAGATTGTATTATTGTTGGAGTTCCCGGCGTTACAGAACCACCACCTGATGTTATTGTAGCCTGTGCCATTAAACCAAACTTACCACATAAAGCCCATACATAGTTACCTACATCATACAAATCAGTATCATCTGCTTCATACTGAAGTTTCCAGTTTAAAGCCATCCTTTCCATGTATATCATTAACGGCAATCTTGGGTCGGTATATGGCGAAAATAAATTTCCCCTTGCTACTGCATTTGCAGCATACACTTCGGCTAATTTAGCATATACATTGACAAGTGATGGAGTTGGCATAGTTAAAAATAATTTGACTGATTAGCAATCATGTACGCAGCCCTATCTAATGCAGATTGGCTGCTAAAAATATCAGAGCCATAAGTTACTGCTTGATTAGCCTCATCAATACTGCACCTTAGTATCATTTTATTTGTATAGTAATTAGTATCATTTACTATTGTTGGATAGGAAGATTGATTCTGCGTTAATCCATAATAAAATGTTTCTGAATACATTGTAAAATCATAAAGTATTGTTTTAGTGTACAATACATCATTAGTTACATTTAACCATTGCACAGTGATATTTAGTGCATAATCTTGTGGTAAGGCATCTATACTTATGGAAGCACTTGCTAAAGCCCATTGGACATAATCAGTTGTTGTTCCATCAGGTACAAGATATGTACCGGCTGCTGTTTGTAAAAATGCCCTACGTTGTGTTACAGCAGCATCTGTACCTACGTGTTCATCTGTAAGTGTTACTATTGAGGGTAGTCCGATGGTTTGTGCTGCGCTGAAAGTTGCTACTGAATATGCCATTTCTTATCGTTTGTTAAAATTAAAAAATATATCCGACATTTTGCTTGTTTTACTGTTGTTTTTTATCTGTTTTTAATGGATTCTCTTAGTTGTTTATTATTTTCTTCAATTTCTGATTCTTCGGGTGTTTTATCTATAAAATCTTCGGGTGTTTTGTATTGTGGGTATTCTCTTAAAAATAGTTCTTTACCTCTTTTAAAACCTTCCTTATAAAGTATCTCTAAGTTCTTTAATTTTTCTTCATCTGATAGTTCTGAATAGGTTTTATTGCTTCCATCAAAGGTTGCCATGTTGTTTATGTATGGAGCAATTAAGTTCTTTCTTTGTTGTCCTACAAATTCTTCAAGTCTTGCAGCTTCTTTTGTTGGAAGTTTTACTATTTCATCTCCACGCTTTATTTCTGGTTTAACTGCTGGTGGGAAAAAAGCAATATTATCAGTACGTTTTGCATCATTGTATATTGGTCTTGCGAAGGCATCGTTGTTGGCTTTACTTACTCCAAAAAACTGTAACGCTTTGTCATTTTTTGGCATCTTTTCACCCCAAATGCTAATCCTTGATGGTGGGTATTGCCCTGTTAAATTTCTTAATACTGATGAACGGGTAAGCATACTGTTCTTTAATTCAGATAAGAAATCATCTCCTTTATTTTTATTAACGTATGGTAATTGTGCCTTTGATATTTGAGATAAAGATGCAGGATGAACTACGTTTGCAAACATATTTATCAGGTTAACCCCGTAGCTTTGAAAATCCCCTCTTTCAATAGAAGTTAGTAAAGATGAAGTGTTACCAAATACCCCTTGATTAAGGTCTTTTAAAGCATCTACTTCCATCCCCCCTAATGCAACATCCCAAAAATCTGCTTGTGCTTCTTTTTGTTCGGGTGTCATTTCTTCATTTTTCCTTTCAATAGCATTTGCCATTGTACCCCAATGACCAAACCAACGTAGTTGAACATTCAATCCATTCTTTACTTTATCGGGGTCTTCTCCATTTATAGCCGCCCACATCTTATCTACGTTTATTGTTCCTTGTTGTTCGTATGCCGTTTCTCCTTCCCTTTCTTTTTTTGTATCATCCCCTGTATTTGAAGTATTAATTATTCCCTGACCAACCAATGACATAACTACTGCTCTTGTTGCAATACCTACTGCTCCATGTGCAAACCAATACTTAGCTTCATTCAGGTCTTTTGCTGCTGAATTATCTCCTTTATTTCTTTTAGCATAAGCCTTACCTGAATATATCATTGCTTGTAAAAATGCAATTTCAGGATTAACTAAATTGTAGTAACTCCAATAAGCATTAGAAGGTATTTTTATGTATGGAGAAACTGTTACAGATTTTAATAACTGCTGCGTACCTTCCCCAACTCCCAATTTATTTAATTGCCCAAATGCACTTGATAAAACATCATTCAGCATATTATCTTGTTGGAATGTTGACCTTTGTCCTTCCTTAATTATAATATCTCTTATGTAGTCTGCTTTCTTACCTGCGTCTGCATCGCTTAATCCTTTTGCTTTGTATGCCCTATATGCTTCTTCTCTTGGAAAGTCAATAAACAAATCGTAATCAATATCTTTTAATCCTAACGCTTTTGCAAATGCTGCTGCCTGTGCGCCCTCTGCTGCAAACCTCTGTGGCTTATCACCTAAATTTAATGTACGTGCAACAACTTCTGCTGCTATCCCTTGTGGAGAGCCTTGTAAAGCCTTATCTATTATTTGTCCTTTAGTTAGTTTCTTTTCTTTGGTTACAAAATGCTTCCACAAATCTTTTATGGAACTAAATGGACGTATTTGCTGACCTTGAATTTCCTTTGCTGTGTAGTCTGGTCTATTCAATCCTGTAAAAAACTGTTGAAATGCCTCTTTTGTTCCAAGTCCAAGTTTCTTAAAGAACTCTACTTGTGCCTGTGCTGAAAATATATTTGTTTCAGGGGAAACTTTACCACCACTACCAATTTGAATAGCTTTATCAACACCACTTTTTACTACTCCAACTGGAAGTCTTAATGTAGTTTGATTCCATACGTTATAAACAGGGTTATTTAATAAAGAAACAACACCTAATGTATTTAACTGAATCATTGACGTAAGCCTTTGCATAATGTTTGGCTTACTATAAAGTAGGTTTGTTAATTCCTTTTGCGCTTTGGCTGCTTTTAAGGATACAGCCATATATTCTTTACGGGATTGTTGTGTTCTTTCAGTACGTGCTTTTTGGGCAGCATCGTCAACTTTATTAGCTTCTGCAACCAACTCTTTTAATTTAGTTACTTCTTCTGCTGTTAGTTCTGACCTGCCCGTTATATCTGCAATTATTTTTTTAAAGTCTGCATAATCCAACCCACCATTTTCCACTATCTTTTCAAATGACTTTCTTACTACATCTTCTTTTTGGCTATCGTTTAAGCCTTTTAGTTTTTTTCTGAAACGGTCTAATATTTTTGCTTTTATTTCTTCATCGGTGAATTTTCTTTTTTCTGTCTTATCCTTTAATTTTTCTTCCCATTCATTTCTGAATTTTTCTTTATCCCATGTATCGTGTCCTAATTTTTCTGAAATATAGTCAATAGCATCTTCAACAAGTTTTGCCACTTTCTCCCCTGCATGGTAGGCTTTTTTCATACCTTCTAATGCTGCTGTAATTACTTGTGGTGGAATGATAGTTGAATATGCTGCACCACCTTGAAACTTTGATTTAGCCGCATCAAAAGCATCATCAACTTTTTTAATCCTTGCTTTCCTGTTTTCAGCACGTTCCTTTGCCATTTCACCTTTTGCATACTCTTTAGCTTCTGCTTCAAAATTCTCATCCTTCAACATTTCATCAAAAAACTCTTTCCATGATTTCTCTTTTGGTTTTGCCCACTCATCAAATTCTGTTTTCCTTTTGGCATTTTCAATCATTGCTATCCCCAAAGGAGATTTTTTGTAGAAGTAGTTTATGGCAGAAGTAAACCTACCGCCCTTCCTTGCAGCTTCATCATACTTAATACCTACCTCTGCAAACTTTTTAGTAAATTCTAATTTTTCTTCGGGAGTTTTAGCTTCTGCTTCCATCTTAGCCAAACGGTTAAGGCTTTCAGCATATATTAAAGAATTTACGTCACCGTCAAACTTCTGTGCTTCTGCCAACAGAACTGCATCCTCAATACCGTATTCATCAATAACTGATTTAGCCACTTCTTCGGCTTCTTTTTGGCTTTTAGTGTCATATTTCAAACCTTTCTCCCTAAAACCTATTTTTGATGCTTCGGGTACATTTTTAGCACTTTCTAAATGATTTAATACTCCTTTATCATTCAGCCTATCTTTACCCTTACCTTCCCCTACTGGCTCTGTTGGTTCTTTTGGAGGTTCTTTTTTGCCGCCTTCTGCTTTAGATGTAGGCTCACTAACCATAGGTTCTGCTGCGCTCTTTTCTTCTGCGGACTTGGTATTGCTGGTAACTTTGGCTTCTTCATTTTTTTGTTTTTGTATAGGCTCTACTACCTCTTTCTTTTTATTTTTTGATTCTATTAATCCATTTTCGTTAAATTCAAATCCTTTAGGGGCAAACATATTTTCATTTGCAAAATCAACTTCATCTTTGGTTAACGGGGTATTCCTATCCAGTTTTTCATCAATCGTTGCCTGTATAATTTCTTCATTGGTTAACCCGTATTCCTGTTGCAATTCTTTTTGCCTCGCCTCAAAATCGGCATTTATCTTTTCAGTTTCAGCCCTACTTTTTTCTTTATTCTCTTTGGATAAGTTAGCTAATCCATCAACAACTTGCGTTCTTAATAATTCATTTTCAGCCGCAAACTTTGCACCTTCTTCTTTAACTGATTCGGGAATAGCCTTTTTAAATGAACCATCCTTTTTAATATACTTAGCTGACCTTTCTACAAAATCCTGATAGCGTTTTTTGAAATCATTTACCTTATCCATAAAACCACCACTTACTTTGCCACCTTCAAAGGCTGGCTCTACTACCTCTTGTGGTTGTTCTTTGGATAGGGATTGTTCTACTGCTTTTACAAGTTCAGGATTGCTACCATCTTCTTTTGCCTTGTGGTATGCTTCTGCAATATTTTTTGGGTTAACTTCTTTAATGGCAGAATTGTCTAAAACAATATAGCTTTTTGATTTTCGTTCAATAAATTTCATACCCCCACTGCCGCCCGCTGGATGATAAGGTTCATAAATAATCCCGTCATATCCTTTCTGCTTTAAAGCATCTGATACTTTCTTTGGTGCTAATCTATCAAGTTTATTCGCAGTTATAGAAACGGATTGAACATCATCATGCTTATTGCCATCTTTATCATAATTACTTATTGCTCCATATTCCTTTTCTAATTTTAAATCTTTAATTAATTGTTGCACCCTTTCAAAATCTGCTTCGCCTTTATACCATACGCCTTTCGTTAAGTCAAGCGGGTCTTTCAAATCAATTATTGCAGGGTGGTTTTTGCCTTTATCCCCACTATAAAAAGATGCGTAGCCTTCATCGGTAAAATGTGTACCAAAGTCTAACTGCATTTTTGAAGGTCTATCTTTTCCTTCCTTTGGCTTACCAAAAATCAATTCCTTATTCTTACTACCATGAAAAGTAACATTGGGCATCTTCTGTAATTCGGTATTACCTTCCAAAGCCTTAGCGGTACTTTCCACATCTTTCAATGGGTTATCTACTACTACATCACTTACTACAGAAGGAGTTTTTGTTTTTTCAGGTGGAAACATTTCTATTGCCTTATCAACAACTTCTTTACCATATTTTCTTGTAACTGCATCTAATTGTGGTTCTGGTGCTGATTCGTCTAAAGGCAACCTGTTTCCTTCCCCATCCCTACCCAAACCTAATGCTTGGTCTGCTATCTCTCTTAATGCTAATTCAGGATTAGATTTAGATGACATAAACTCCATAGCAGGTATCTTACCTTCCAAAGTATTTATTATATCTGCCGGATTTTCTTTTGATACGACTACAGCATCGGATTCTTTGGGTGCTATATCCCTACGGTTCATTTCTGTTTTCTCAAATGATTTACGGGTTTCAGCTTCATTGCTTAATGCTTCCAATTCCGCTTCATAGTCCAATTTCTCCTTTTCGGGCAATTCAATAGCTTTACCTTCCGCATCTTTTTTAGGCTCTAATTTGCGCTCTAAAACTCCTATACGGTCATTTAATTGCTTTTCAGTTGGTGGTTCTAAAATTAAACCTCTTGTATGGTCTGCTACCAATGCTGTTTTTTCTGCTGCTGCGGCTTGTCTTGGAGGTAAAGAACTTTTACCTTTAGTAGCTTCATCCTTAATTACTGTTTGATAAAGGTAATCTGCTTTTTGTTTTTCGCTTAATGATTGAGGTAATGATTGGTAAGCCTTTTCAGAACTTTCAATTAATGATTTCCTATGGTCATATTCAGCCAGTGTAACTTTGCCTTCTTTCCTCAATCCATCCAATACTGAAATATATTCCTTTGGTTTTGCTCCAAATTGCAGTAAAGAACTTTTTTGTAATTCTGTTGGCGACTTGTATCCTGTCTGCCCTAATCCAACACCCATAATACCAAAGTTACCTATACCTATTAATGACTGCTTAAAGTTTTGTTCCCTGTCAATTTCAGTATCATAAATCTCTGCCTTTGCTTCATTAGCTAAGTTCATAGCTACTTCAAATTCTGCCCCTGTTTTTAAGCCGCCTGCAAATTGTTTAGGTATTGCTTTAGCCCTGTCAACAAACGCCTGCTTCATTCCCTTTAATCCTTTTGGAACTCCTTTATCCAATACTTTTTGAATAGCATCGTCTGACATGGATAGGATAAGTTTTCCTGCGCTTGTCTTAGGGTTAAGCATGGCTTTTATCTTCTCTGGTGTACTTGCACCTGCCATAGCCAAAGAACTTATTGCAGTCATGCCCATAGCTTCTTTGTATGCTTCACTTTGAGATTTACCACTTAATAAAGCACTTGCATATTCATCGTGAAAACTTGTGGCTGCTGCTGCTGTAAATGTTGATACGAATTTCCTTGCTGCCCCTGCTGTTGCTCCACCACCCGTAGCCGCTTCCAATGCAATAAATGGAAGCAAAGTAGTACCTAAATCAGATAAGCCATAAAGTATTGAACTTGGATTAAGATTAAACTTGCCGCCTTTTATCGGAACCCTACCAAACTTATCTGTGTTCTGTTTTAGAAGTTGGTAAACCTTCATTTCTTTTTGGTCATCATTAAGCAAACTATTACCCTTAACTTCATCAATTTGCTTTTGTAATTCCGGCTCAATTACCATTGTATCAGTAAGCAAAGATTTGTTCTTATCTGTCTTATGGTATATGCTGTTATCTTCAAGATTCTCTCCCATTATAGACAACTCTCTTAAAGTATTACTTGCATCTGACATGAACGGAGTGCTTACCGCTTCCCATATACCTTGTCCTGTATTTTTAATAGCTTTAAATGCTGTACCACCTACATAATTTATCCCTGATATTTTCTGTCCCATTATTTCCTGTAAGGCATCATCTACCTTATCTTCAATTCTATCAGGGTATTTTGTATCAAGTTCATTTTGCTTTTGGGTAAGTTCTTCTTGCTTCTTTTCTAATTCAGTAGCCTTTGATAATTGTTCATCAGTTAATCCACCATATTCATTGGCTATCCTTTTCAGATTATTAAGTTCTTCTGTTACTGAATTTTGTTGTAATCCAATACCTGTTTCTTCTGCTGTCTGCATTAAATGATTATACCCTTTTAAAGCATCTCCTTCTAAGTCTTTGGGATTAACTTTTAATCTATCGTATTGTCTTGCCTTTTCGGGTGCTACATCTTCTAAGTACTGAATACCTAACTGTGCATCTTCATTCAGATACTTACTTTCAGGACTACCTTCTATTGTTTTTTTGAAATTATTTCTGTACGCACTACCATATACCTTACTTACTTCTACTGCAAAGTTTTCAAGTATCTTATCTCTATTTTCTCCACCATAAAGTTTAATATCTTTTGCAAGGGATTGTATGGCTGTACGTTGGTTAGTAAAATCTCCACTACCTGTAAATTCTGGTAATTTATCAACACTATTTTTTATTCTTTTATAATCTTCGGGAGTAATACTGCCATTATATACATTCTTTAAAATCTCTTGCTCTAACCCATCTCTCCATTTTATATTTGCAAGTTTACGTTGGTATAATGGGTTGTTTTCTGACCTATCCCTTAACAATTCAGGTTTTGCAGCTTCTAATACTTCGTCAGGAATATCTTTTGTTTCATCATAAAGTTCGTCAAGGTCAATACCTGCTATTGCAGCCCTTTCTTTTAAACCTTTCGCTTCTTTTCTTTTATATTCATCAGGAACTTGTGTAAGTAATTGTCCCCCCTTACCGCTTGACGGCATAGATACTTCTTTGGTAGCTTCGCTTAACTGCTTATATTGTTGTGAAAGCCTAAACGGGTCTTCAATCGTTTCCCCATTTGGAGTAGTATATAATTCAATCGTTTGTATTTCTTCTCCACCCACGCCATTGGATTGGGCATTGCCAGCCGCCAAAGAACTTTCCTCGAAATTGATTGAGCCAACTTTTTTTTTTACATCCGAAGATAACTTACTTTCAAAGTCCTGATAAGTTCCTAATTCAAATTCTTTACCTATATGGTCGTATAGTGCTTTTCTTTTTGTTGGGTCTTTTAATTTTTTATCAAAATCATCATAAGTACCTAAATCATATTTTTTAGATACAGCATCATATAAAGCCCTCTTTTTGGGAATAGGGTCTTGCTGTTGTTCCGGCTCTTGTACTTCTATTTCTTCTAATTGTTCCATCCGGGGATTGTTTGTTTATTTGATTTAGGTGCTTCTTTTTTACTTGCAGGTTGTTCTGCTTTCTTAGTTGGATTACCATACACAGGCTGTGCTGCTTTAATTGGTTCTGTATTGGCTTTCTTTTGCAGGTTTAAAATACCTTTCTCCCTATCCACTATTCCATTAGGTGTTTTAATACCTATTATTATACCGTCTTTTACTACTAATGGAACTTTGGCAGGAATAGGGATTTTTCCAGCAGCAAGACTTGTTGATACGTTTACTGGAATATCTTTTTTACCTACTTCAAATTCCCCACTAAATAAATTACCATCCTTATCAAACACAATACCCTTATCTATTTTACCAGTTACAGAACCAAATCCACCTTCATTTGGAATCTCAATATATATTGGTGCTACTCCGCCAAACTCATCAAATGAATTTCCACTTGTACCATTTGCTATTTCTTGTCCTTGTTTATTGGCAGCTATTTTTATTAAACTTCTTTTTAAATTAGCATCTGCCCTTCTATCATATTCTGCATTCGCTGCCTTTTGTTTTACTAAGCCTTCTTCTACCCTTCTATCCATTACCGCCCCTATATTTTGTTTAGGAGAACCTTTTACCGTTACTGGTGGATTCTCTAAATGCCTTTTCATAACTGAAAGTGCTTTTGACCTACCTAATGGAGATAAAAACATGGATGCAGGTATTTCAGGTTCATTTGGATAAGCATTTTTAAATTCAGGTGAATTTTTTAATTTCTCATAGTTGCTTAATATCTGTTCTGCTTCTTGGTCAGTATATGAATGTTGTCTTATAAAATGGTTTGACGCTCTTTCTCCTGTAACTGCATTTGCCAAATTTTGAATCATTTGGCTTGGTGGATTAATACCTTTAAAGGTGGTAGTTGTAGTGGTTAATTTATCGGGTGATATTTCATCCACAGGCGTACCCCTTACTTCAAATTTACCTTGTGCTTTACTCCATGCAGGATTAAAGTCTGTACCCCTTCCATCATCTGCAATATTCCCATATAAATCAGACATATCAACTTCAACAGGTTTGCCATCTTCACCTATGATTGTTTGTTGGAAATTTTCTAATGGAGTAACCCTTCTTGCTGCAATAAACTCTCTTGCATTTTCTTTGTATCCATAAGGGTTTTTTCTTATTTCTTTTATTTCAGCTTCTTCATCTTCTTTTTCTTTTATACTTCTTGACGCATGGGCTTGTGCATCTGCCAACTTTCTTTGAACATCTAATTGCTGCTGTATATATTCCTGTTGATTTTTAGGTGGCTTTTTTAATAAATTTATTGCTGATTGCTTCCATGTTTGAACTTTATTAGTAAACGTAGGTATATCAATATCCTTCATTTTGGACGTATTCTGTCCAACCATACCATCCAATGCCTTCAACTCCTGCTGCTGTCTTTGCTCACGTATCTGTTGCTCACGATAAAGCCTTGCAGCAATAGTGTCTATTGTTGATGTGGGTAAAGTTATAATATCCCCATAAGGGGTCTGCCCTGCGTAAACTCCCATTTTTTAAAATTATATTAAGTTAAATAAACCGCATTGCCATTGGAATCATAAAGTTGTTGTTGCGTTCCACCACCACTAAATGTAACTCCCCTTGCTCTGCTGCCATTTCCAAAATTATTTGTTGCCCATCCTGAATTACTTCTTCCACCAGCACCACCCGTAGCTGCCGAACCTGCGAAAGATGCAACTGCTCCTAATCCTGAATTTATTGCATTAGCTTTATTTTGATTAGCAGAACCTAATAATCCCATATTATAATCAAAATTCCTATCCCACACTTGTCTTACATTTCTATCAAAAATACCTTTTTTCCAATTTGCTACTTGGTTATTAACATCCATAGATACCCGTTCATTCTGCCTCCTTGCATTTGCATTTTCAGCATCTAAGTTACCTTGCGCTCTGTTTGCATTATCATCAATGCTTGCCAATATACCTAACCCCATACGCCTATCATTGGCACTCTTTAAGGTTTTAGCTTGTTGCCTTTGAATATTTTTCATAGCTAAAGCGTACTGTTCCGAAGGCAAACCTGTCTTAGCCCTCAACGATGCTAATTGTTGGTTTTTTATAACTTCCTCTGGGATAGTTTCTACTGGCTTTTCTGCATTAAGTTTAGCTAATGCTTCTTTAGCTTTTTTCTTTTGACGTGAGGCTGAATAGTAGTTAACACCTGCTGCTGTTACTGCTACTGATGCGCCGATAGCTGCTGCCCAAGACATGATGATTATTTTTAATTTATAATATTGTTTACTATAACATTGTTCTTTAAAATACCTCCCAACACATAATTTTCGTGTGGTTCTATTATTTGTTCGCCTATTAATTTCACTGCTTCTTCTATTGCTTCTTCTGTATCATCTGTTGGTTTTATATCGGTTACATGAATTGTACTCCAAACTAAATCACTTACTACGTATGCTGCCCTTCTTGTGTTTGGTTTTGTAATACCGATATAAGGTGCTTCTATAAACAAATCATCCCCGTCATCCATTGAAACTAATAAAGAACCTTTTGAAACAATAAAAATATGCTCTGTTTTATGAATCAAACTTGTAATAAAAGAACCTGCATAAGCCGTCATTTCTCTAACATAAACCCCTTCTGAAAATATATGCCTTACTGGTGCTTCTCCTAACCCTATTTCATTTATAATAGTTGCTTCAAATTCATCTATTCTTTTATTCCTTTCGCTTTTATGGTCAATAACTTCATTCATTTTTACAGATTTCTTGGCTGATTTTCTGACAATAAATAAGGGCAATATAAAAATACGAAATCATTTCCAAAATACGTCAATTTTATCTGCATCCACTGACCTGACAAATAATCCCCATTTAGCAATGCCTCTCTTGAATCTAACATACTGTTAGCATCTCTTAATAAAGCGAAATCAAAGTAGTTTCCCCTTTGCGTTCCATCTTGTTCTATTAATGAAGATATTTGCTGCAAACCTGTTTGTTCGTTTATTTCAGAAGTAATAATATCCCCGTTAGCTGGCGAAGTCCATTTTTTGTTTGATTGGTAAGAAAGTGTATTAAACGTCTTTCTCATTACTTCTTTATTATTAAATACAATGGTAACGCTTGGGTATGTTTGTACTCCAAATCTTTTACCATATTCTGCTGTATTATCTCTAACATAAACTTGCCCTGCTTTCCATTCAAAAGTTATATCTTGGGCGCAAACAATCCATTCAGGTAGTTCATCATAAAAAGAACAATACCCTTTTCTTATTTCATTAAATGAAAAACTTTGGTCAACTATTGATTCATCTCCAAAAGTACCACCCTGACAAAATACAACATACTGTTCTTCAAAATAATCATAGTACCCAAAAATTATTGACAATGCTCCATTAGGTCTTACATAAGCATCATTATATTTTGTTATGATATTCCTTATCCTGTATTTCCCTAAAAATAATTCGTTAATTGGAGTTAAGCCATTCAGGTCTTTTCTTATTTGATACCCTCTTACTGAATCAGTAAAATAATAACCAGACTTTGTTTTGGAAAAACTCCCCTTATTATCTCCTATTCCATAGTTCCCTGCCAAATACTGAATATTATTTCTTGTAAGTATTTCATCTGTTGTTGTAATTACATTCTCTCCTTTTTGGTCTTGCAATACTTTGGCGTAAATAGCATACCATCCACAACCTCTTTTTTGTAAAACATTTAAAACCTTATTCTCTACACTAAGTAATTTTATATCTCCTTTAGCCAAATCAATTTCATCAAAATTAAGTACTGTAAAACGGCTTACTTCATTAATGTTTGTGTTAATAATATTTGGCTTGCCCCACCTTAGTAATATTGGATTATAATTTCTTGCTGCATCAGGCTGCTCTATAAATGGTCTGCCATCTGAATTTAATGCACTTGAAAAATAATCAGAATAGTTAGCATCAATAACGGGTACGGTGTATGGTAATTCTCTTGTTATTTTTATATCGGATGAACTGTACCCTTTTGAATTATGGAAATCACCTTCTGAATATGCAAAAATAAATATCCGCATTGGCCCTGTCATCTGAAAGGTAGTATCAAATGTAAATGTGTGCGGCCCTTGGTCAATAGGCTGCATGGGTACAAGGTTGGTTATATTAAGGCTACTATCTTGAAGCCAATATGCAAAGTTTTCTCCAAAATCATAAAAATTAACCGTTATAGAACCTTTTATTCTGAATGTATAAGTTCCAGTGGTTATGTTTAATATAGCCCTGTCAACATTAGAGGTAATATCAAAAGTAGCTAAATCCATGTTAGGGGAACTTCCGGGTGTTATATTCGGGTCTGTGTATGTTGAAGATTCAAAAGTAACTCCCATTGTTGTCCTTCCATCTCCTTGTTCATAAGCCTGTACTTGGTAATCGTATTCAGCACCTACATTTATTTGTCTTTCTCTATAATAAAAATCCCCTTTATTAAATGTAAAGGTAGCTGGCTGCGAAAGGTTAGAAGTTTGGTTTTGTGTCATACCCTGATGATACCTTGTATCTTCTGTTGGATTTCCAATTGTAAACCTTTCTCCTATTTCATAATATTTATTTAAGCTGTTGGCTACTGATTGTGCAGGTGTATATAATTCTATTTCATAATTAAAAAAATCACTTGTGCCAAAATCAAAAGTTCCACTTGTTGCAGGTAATGATATTTTTAAATACTGCCCTGTTCTTACTACACCGTTTATAGTAGGCGATAATTCCTGACCTATAATAGTAAAATCCTGATTTGTATAAACTGTATTAACGCTACCACTTAAAACCTTTATAAACCTAATCCTATCTCCGGGCGAAAAATCGTATGCCAAGAAATTAGAGTTTGGTTTATTTTTTTCAATAAATGTATTTAAGTTTTCAATACTTATCCATGCAAATTCAGAATCTTTATAAGTACTATCGCTTACCCAATAAAGGAATTTTAGTTTAGCTAAACTTTTTGTTCTTACTATGGAAAAATAATAAGCATAATCAGGAGGTCTTGTGCTAATAGATAAAAGCAACTGTGTAATATTGGGTACGGTTGCTGTTTCTGTATAATTAAGTGTTTGAAAAGACAAGTCTTGGTTTGTTATAACCCCCGGTGTTCTTCCTGCTTTATCAAAATAAACAACTCCATAAGCCTCTTTATCGTTCCAATTATGTGCAAATTCATTTGTAACTGCCAATATTGGTGCTTGCCTTACTACTGTTTGTAAACTTTCCCCTGTTTGTATTACAACTAAATTTTCGGTATCTGATGATACAACTGTAAACCCTGCTACAACTGCTGCTGCTGCCAACCCTGTTATTACATTTGCCGTTGTTGCTACTGTGGCTGTAAATGTAACTGTTTGATTAGTTGTAATAAATGTAAATACATAACCTATGGCTACTGTTCCTATAACTACTAAATGAATATTACCTGTACCAAAAGCACTATCACCTGATTGATTCCCAACAAAAATATATGGTAACTGTGTATCTATTCTTGGTATGGCAGAAGGTGTTACTGTGGCTGTAATTGAAGATAAATCAAACCCTTCTGTAATAGCACCATATATCGGAACATTACCATTAAGCATTTCCAAAGAATCAGCTTCCAATGGAACTAAATCAAATAACTGTATAGCATCCTCTGGGTCAATTTCTGTATATGCTTGGTCATTATAAAATACAAAAGTAGCAATATCATTATCGCTTAAACTTAAATCTGATTTGTTAATTGTTTGTATAAGAAATGGGTCTCCAAAAGCATTAGGGTCAACTTGTCCGTTTTCATCTGACTTTCCGCTAACCTGTCCTAATATTTCTATTTTCTCTACGTCTGCCCCAAGTGTTTCATAAACGATTGATATTTTACAATTCTTTGTAGGGTCTTTATCAATCGCTGTATCTGCTGCATTTATTGGTAATGGTACTTCACTTTTCATACTTACCACACTTTTTTCCCTGCTATAATAAACAGGGCGTGTCATAAATCTGAATAGTTTTTTACGAAGTGTATTAACAGTTATAGTAGCATCATCACCATAAGTAACATAAGGAGGTCTGTTTGCAGGGTACTTAATGACTTCTAAAAAATCTCTTGTCATTACCCCATAAGTACCAGCAATAGTTCTTTCAACATTTAGCTGGCATGGTTCTTTTTGTGAGTTATTAAAGTAAATAGTATCTCCCTGCGTATCATCTCCATAAAGAATCTTAACATTATATATTTTACCATCCAATGTAAACCCTAAAATATCTCCGTCTGTATTTGTTCCACAAACTAATAAATCTATTATTGTCTGTGTGTCAAGTTCAAGATACCTTATACTATGATTACCATTGGAATTATAGATAAAATAAAATATACGCTGCTTTAACTCATCATAAAATGCTCCGATAGTTTCATTAACTCCTGCTGGCAGATTACATGGTACAAGTGTATTCCCTTCAATGTTTTCAACCCTCCAACTACTTTTATCTCCCCTGAATTTTATGTTCCTCCCTTCTTTAATAAAGCCAGCCCCAATGGTTTCATTAGGGCTATCCGTATCCATTACTCCATTAAAGTTTTTTATTTCTGCCATTATGGTGCTATGTCTTCATACGTTATTAAAATATCATCCTTTGAAACTGCTATAAATGTTTCTCCTAAATCAGTTGCAAAAAAAGCACTCGTTTTTAAAAACCCTACCTTTTGAGAAACTGAAATATTGTACACATTACTTCCTATCTTATAAACCGACCCTACCAAAGCATTAGGTGTTGCTCCCCTTATGCCAAATCCATTACCAAACTGATAAACAGAAACAACTACATTATTATATACGGGTGTTACCCCTTCTGGTGCTGCCATTTTTATTTATTTTAAGAACGCAATTTCATGCCAGAAGACTCCCTTACAACTTGCGAAATTTGTTGTAAAGTAACTTTTTTATTAGGCATCCGTCTACGTGCTTCTGTCTTAGCAGCAATATACATTTCTCTTGGTGCTAACTTTAGCTTCCATTCAATAAATGCGATTACTGCTTCCTGTAATGCGGTTGGAACCATGTAATCTTCTTGTTTAATTGGAGCAGATAAATACTCAAACATAACATGGTCATACCTGAAATCAATTGGCAATATTATCACCCCATTTGCTTCATCAACTCTACATTCTCCATATTGAATAAGTCCATTATTAACACCAAATAAATTACAGTAATTACCGTTATAATAATAGTTAAGAAATAATGGCGCTGCTGTAAGTGCTGCTATTGAATTATTAATATCAGGCGTAAGTAATTCTATTCTATTAGGATTTAAATCTCTCCACTTTGTAAAACTATTATTAACCTTAATAGTTACCGTTTGTCCACTTTCATTTAGTAACCCTACTTTAGTCCATGATATTACACCTGATGGGAAACTAACTGTTTTATTAGAATTTATAGGCAACCGTACAGTAACTACTTGCCCAGCGAACTCATAATTTAGGTCAGTCAATGCCCTTAAACCTAACAGCCATGCTTGGTCTTGGTCTCCATCTGACTTCCCGTTACCATCCATACAGTATGCTACTACTGTTTGGAGTGGGGTATAATAATCAATATCGTTTGCCATTAACTCAATGATTTAATTCTTTCGTAAATTATACCGTTCAAGTGTCTTCCAAATCCACCGTTTTCCTGAATATTCAATATCCTTTGTAAGAAATCTATTTCAGTTTCAACTGTTGGTGTTTCATGTTCAGAAGTTTTTGTTTCAATCATTTGAGCAGGAATATCAGGAATATAAATTGTAGGTATTTCTAATTCTTCTGCTATTGGTTCTGCTGCTGTTTCTTCAATAACTTCAACCGTTGGTTCAATTTCTTTTACTTCTTCAACTACTACTTCTTTTACTTTCTTTGCCATTTTTATATTTTTAAATTAAAAAATTATGAAGCCTTATTTCCAGCCGGTAAATCATCTTGGATTGTGTCTTGTGGTAATCCTAACCTATCTTTTAACCTTGCTAATACTTTGGTAAATATCATTTCAATAGCATCATCAGGAATATTTGTTGTGTCGGTTAATGACGTAACTCTTGTACTTGGCATTTCAATATAACAATCCTGATTTAATAAAGAACTTCCATCGCTTGCTGCCAACCATATTTTTTGTCCTGTTACCCAATACCTAACTCCAAATTGCATTGGCATTGCCATTCTCCTTCCAACTCTTTTAGCTTTTATAGCAATACAATCTCTACCTTGTCCATTTACTGAATTAGCAAAATAAACCCTGTTAATACTATAACCTAACGGTAATGATAATGGTGGTTGTGGTAAAGTGCTATACCAATTCTTAGTTACGTTATCCTGCGTTAATGCTGCTAATTGGAATTGCAGGATATACGATTCAGGCATCTCTAAAGTTCCCAACACTTTAGCCCCTCCATAAACCTGTCCAATAACCCCACTTGACATCGCCTCGTTGATATAAAGCAATAATTCATTTCTCGTTACTGAAAAATCAGTTCCGGGGTAGTCGTTATTTATATGCTTTTCAAGGCGTATAATAAGCTGATTCCATGTGTACCCTAATGCCATAATTATTAAATTGAAACTACTACGTACTCTATTGGAACTTCTGCTGTGTATGCTTGTGCTGAAACTGAATCTGCGTCTGCAAATACTGCAAATGCTGCTGCTGTGGCACTTACACTTTCTTTTACATTACCCATAAGGAATGTTTTTCCAGCATCTAATTTCATATCGAAAGTATCTGCACCATTTTTCTTAACCCTGATACGACAATAGTTTACAGTGTCCTTATTGGTTATTTGTAGGTACTTCATATCTCCACTTATGAATGTGCCTGCTGCTACTGCCGATGCAAATTGAACAACTGTTACTTCACTTGAAGTAGGGATATTCATTATCCTGCTATCGTATTCATTTACATCTGATATTACCAATTGGTTTTCCGTAACCTTTGGTTGTCCGTTTAGCGTTATCTGTGTAGATATTGTCGCTGTAAAATTTTGTGCGGTAATTGTTGATGCCATTGTATTTTATAATTAAGTAAGCGTTAATAAATATAAGCATTTTGCTCCAACTCCTGATAAACTCTGTGCAGTATTTTCAATATCACAATACTTTTTTTCTTCTGCCCAATCTTCTATTTGGTAAGCAAACTCTTTTACCAATGTAGCTAACTTAACTGCTGCTGCATGGCTGTATTCAGGAATTTCATCAATCTGCAATTTACCTATTCTTTTACCATCTTGATACCCTATTATTAATTCACAAATACTATCTCTGAATGAGAATAATTCTGTGTATAAAAAATCAAGTGCCTTATGTTCTGCAAAAGACCTTGTATCGTGATGAAATTTTTGTGCTACGTCTGCAAACCAAAATAACTTATTCTGTATTTGCTCTGATGTTAGTGCCATAACTTAAAATTTTAACTGTCACCTGTAACCGTATTTTTTTCGCCAAAATTTGTAAAATCTCTATCCTTGTAGCTTACGCCAAAATTTGTTAATGTTCTTTTCGTAATCTCAATTACTGTTGGTATAGACCACTTAGGCTGTATGCTCAATCCTGCATTATAAACCTGTCTGTTCTGTGCATCATAGGTGAACCCCCATTTAACGTCTTCGGGATGTGCTATATAATCTAATTGTAGATTACCTGTGGCTGATGTAGGTAGCACCTCATAGTAATATTCATATTCAATTATGTAGTAAGAACTATTGGTTACGCTTGGTGGGTCAATAACATCATTATTAACATACCACTTTTGACCATGATTTATTTTTGTAACCAAAAACTCATCCCCACTTAATTCTAATCTCCTTGCTAATCCATAAATAAAATCATCAGGCTTCGTTGCTTGTCCACTTGCGATAGCGACAGAACCAGCTATTGTAAAAGGGGCAAGCTGTGTCATTATCGTTTCATTCATAATAAGACCTGTGTTTGTGCCTGTCTTATTATTACTTATTTTTTGCCACTTACCTAACAAATCAGAATGATAAGCATTTTGTTCTGTATTCCATGCGTTAAAAAAATCAGAAACACTAATACTTCCTGATTGGTTCTGCCTTAACAAGAACTTTAGTAGATTATAAATTTTATCAACACTCCAAGTATTCATTCCTATTTATTTAAAAAGCAGCCTGTCCTTAATTAAATAAAAACAGGCTGCTTCACATTATCTTAATTAGCTTTTATTCGCTAATAGCCTTTAATTGAATCAAAAATTCTTCTCCTTCCTCACTTTTTGAAAATTCAAATATTGCATCACAAATAGCTTCTGAACTTTTCAATCCTGAAATATCACATATTACCGTATTGCTTGATTTCCATGTGGCTTTGTTTGGATTAAACTTGTTATGGATTAACCCTTTTAACCACGCTTGGTCAATAAAGTATTTTGTTTCCAAATGTTTATTACCATAGCTTTCTATGAACTCTTTTGGATTCTTACTTGCTGCCTTACGGTATTCTGTTCTTATTTCTTTATCAGTAAGTTCGTTACCTGAATCGTAATCTTCCATTGGTATTCCTAAGTATGCTGCATGGATTCTCATTTTAGTATCAGATGCCTCCCTTGCTAATGCCATTGCTTCTTCAATCTTATCTAACCTGTCAGATTCAACGGTTGCCATTTTCTCTGCATTTTGTGGCGTGAATATCGGGGTAGAAGTTGTTGTCCTAAACATACTATCGCTATTCCAACTACAAATGCTTAAATAAAGCAAAAGTTGTTTTTCATACCCTTCAACTACCATTTTACCATTCAGAAAATTTCGCCTCCTTGTTGTCTGAATTAACTGGTCAATTACATCCTTTTCTTTTGGTTGCTGCGAAACAAAAATAGATTCACAACCATCGTAGTACCTTATCCCAACCCTACCATTATTCCAAACTATTTGGGAAGTCATTATCAAATTCTGTAATGGTTTAAACTTCTTGTGTGGTAATGGTCGGTTTGTCCTTGCATCAATAACTGGTTTTTCAAGTTCCATGTTTTCTGCTGCAAGTTGGAAAACATACTTTTTTGTAGCATCAAATTCTTGCATCAATGCACGATGCTCATTTGAATCTTTTTTTACTTTTAGCCCCTCAAATTCTTCAACGAACTCGATTTTTTTTAATGGGGCTACGATTGTAGCGTCTGCCATTTTTTATGTTTTAAAAGTGAGGGTGTGGAAATATTTCCACACCCTGTTATTATTCACTAACTCGCTATTCCTTTTAATACAGCAAATTGCTCTGCTGCCAACACACGAGAACCTACATAAGCGATTTGCTCATACTTGTTTTCGGCAATCGTTGTCTTGGTTGCTTTGGTGTAACCTAAATCCCAACTGTAAATCTTCTGACCTGCTGTGATGTCAGGATTTTGCTGATATACAAATTGTAATTGTGGGCGTGTTGCACCGTCTTTAGCATCAACGATTGTACCTTGTGGTACTGCCAATCCAAAGAAAGCCCTGTAATCGCCCTGTGTAGGTACATAACCAAAAGTAGCTTCTGCTCCAAATCCTTTGTAACGATGGAAGAAGAAGTTAAAGGTATCTGTTGAGAAACCATTAAATCCATAAGCAGCCGATGTAACTGCATCTCCACCTGCTGAACCGTAGCTGATAGCACCATTTTTGTAAACACCAAACAACAGGTTATTAATATCCTGACGTTGCTTTAAATCTTGTAAGAAATGGTATTCTCTTGGGCCACCGTTAGCATCCAATACGTTTGTAAGGTTTTGGAAATCACCAATAGCAAAAGCGTATTGTACGTAATCAATTTCAGAACCCCTTGCTTCAACGGCAGGGATAACACCTACTGTACCTGTTGCGGTAGTATTAGCGTATGGTACACCTTCCATTACTGCATCTTCAATATCCATCATCATGTTTTGATTCATGGTTTGGATAGCTAAAGCTGGCTCATAGAAATTACCACCACCAAAGTCAATCTGTGTTTTATTCATACCTGCTAAATCACTTGCCTTAGTAGATGCACGTAAAACTGTTGCAGTGTTATCATAACGGTACATCTTTTGTTGCATTGTACCTTGTGAATCAGAACTTTCACCTGCAAGTTGATTACCAAAAGTTTCCAATCCTTCACCTGCATTAAGGGTAGTTCCACTTGTACCTGTGATAAGCGTATATAAGCCCAAAGGAGTAGCTTCAATTACAAAAGCACTTGTTGTACGGGTAATTGCAGTTACACGGAATTTACGCCCGTTAGAACGTATTTTAACCACCTGATTTAACAAGAATGGAGATTGTGTACCTGTTGTACCGTCATTATAAGATTGTGGACTTTTAAGCGTGATATTTATAGCTGCACCAGCAGTATCACTGGTTACATTAGCGTTAACTAAACCTGAACCGTAAGGACGACCTTTTTCAAAATGAGAGAAAGTATTTGTTGTTGTATTTACGGTTTCTACGCTTGACCTTCCAAGTAATTCCATTACAAGGGCGTAAGAACTGTTACCGTATTTTGCGATGATACCGGGTATGTAATCAGGGATTACAAAGTTTAATTCGTTGAATATACCTGTGGTTATTCCCGATGGGTATGCTATTGGCCCCGGTTGTCCAGTTGCACCCCTTACTATTGCTGATGGCATGATTTTTTAATTTAAAGAATGAGTAAAATTTTTTATTTTACCACCCCTGCTGCCGTCATCCACTGATGTAATTCGTTTGGTTCTTGTGATTGTGGAACAAATCTTGTCCCTATACCGCTATTTGAATTATCAGGTAGTTGCGACTTTAGTGTGGCATTTTTGGCTTGCTTCATTGCTTCCAACAGTATTTTTTCTTTATTCAATCCAAAATACAACGCTTCTAAAACTTTTTTTCTATCAGTTGTTCCGTCCTGATTGATAAAAGGGTTCTTCGATTCGGGGTTGGTTACAAATTCCATTGCCTTGTTAAAACTTTCTGTGTCCGGCTCAAACTGAAACTGAAATGCGATTTTATTGGCTTCGTCATTAAAATCTATTTTTGTCTCTATTGACTTTGGATTGAAAGTCTTATATGCTTCTATATTTTCGGCTGCAACTTTAGCTGATTCTTCCAAATTAAACTTGTATTGGAGATAGCCTTCATCCGCTTCCGATTCTATATTAGGTAGAACTATTTTTGATTTAGCAGCTTCAAGTTCCCTTTTGGCTACTTTTGCATCAATTATTTTTTCCATCTCAATTTCAGCCACTCTATCTTTCCACTCATTATGTCTATCCTGAAATTCTTCTTCTGATTCTGTTGCTAATTCAATTGGCTCTTTTGGTATTCCATACTGCTTTTTGAACTTATGCTCAATCTCTGCTTCTGTTAAACCTTCATCTTTATACTTAATCTGCATTGACAACTTTATAATGTCATTTGCAGTATCTTTATTTACTTCTGCTGCTGTAAGCCTTTCCAACTGCCTTTCTTCATGCAGTACTTGGTATAAATCATCGTATTTACCTGCCTGTAAAGCCCTGATTATCTTTTCACTTTTCTCGTTCTCAAACTTTAGTTCTTCCTTTACAGGGTTAGCTTTTAGCTGCCTAAGTTCTTCAATCTCTTTAGCTGCATCTTCTGGGTTTTGCCACCCGTACTTTTCAGTAAAAGTCTGAAACTTAAATTCAGGAACTTCCGTTGTAGTTGTTGTTTCAGCTACTTGCGTTTCCGTTGTTTCGGCTGATTGTGCTGGTGGCTCTCCACCATTCAACCTGAAATTCATTTGTTCAGCTATTTGCTGCTCTACGGTAGGTTCTATTACTTGTGTTTCTGCTACCTGCGTTTCCGCTTGTTGTTCAATTATATCGTCTGCCATAAATGGGGATATTTATTTAGGCATAAAGTTACATTTAACCTTATTTAAAATTTTGTAGTATGGAAATTATCGTATAATTTTATACCCTATGAGTAACTCCGAAATTGTTCAACTATTGGCAAATGGATATAAGGTTGCTGAAATAGCAAAAGAGAATAATATTCCACTTCCAACTCTACAAAAGAAAATTTATATTTTAAGAGAACGATGCTTATGTAAAAGCATTGCACATTTAGTAGCCAACTATTTAAGGAAAAATTTGATTGATTAAGAAACCATCTTAATCTTATATTGAGGTAGTATTTTTGGTGTAGTGATTACCGATTGTGGTCTTTGTTGCTCACTAAATATTGGTAATAGTGCCATAAATAATGCAATACATTCATCAAAAGGAGTTCTATCGTTATGGTCGTATTTTAAAAGTTGTTTTAGTAACGAAATAAATTTAATTCTATGTACATGACCATTGTATAAATCCATATCAGTTCCGTCTATGTACATTTTCCCGATTTGAAGTTGCTGCGCTAATTGGAACGGGTCGCCTGACCTTGTTCCCGGCTCTATTAGTTTGTTTCTCTTAACTGGATTTTGGGCAATCTTTGGTGTCCATTCTAAAAAAGCCTGTGCATTTTGTTTACAGAAATACCTATAATAGTCCCCTCTTGCATCTATCTCATAATTAACAGTGCAGCCCCAAAATTTACAGGCAAGTAATACTTGTTCATCAAAATGAATATCTAACCTTGTTTCATCTAAATACATTGCTACTGGACATAGCCCTTTTTCTTCGCCATCCTCTATAAATGATTTTTCAAAGACAAGGATAACAGGCTTTGAACCATGAACAGAAACCAACCCCTTTGTTGTATCAACGCCAATAATATATCTTGACTTATTTAGTGGTTCTAAGTACCCCCCTTTATATGCAAAGTTATTTTGTATATCAGGGAACTTTAAAATATTCCACCCACCTTTTTTATCATCCATAGGCTTAGTGAAAACTTCTACTTTATCAGGCTTATTAGGGAATATAGATTTAGTTATTTTGTTTTCAGGAACTAACCTCATTTGTCTGATATATGGTGGGTTATCTTCTAACTCTTTTATTTGCATTTGAATGTTTGCAGAATTAAACTCACATCCCATCCCTGCGTACATAAACGCTTCTTCTTCGGTACACGGATTCATACGAACTTCTTCTTCGTAATCTATACCCGTTAACCCTATTCTTCGTTTAACTTCAACATACTCCCTTGCACCTAATCTTACATCTTCTTCACAAAGTTCCGATTTTAGTTCACCATCTTCGGTATATTTAACCCATCTGCTTACAAGGTATTGATACGTTTCTTCATCAGGTTCACCTATTACGCTATCTCCAAATTCATCAATAAAACCTTCGTATGCCTCATAAGCTGGCTGATAAAAACGAACTATCCTGTTTATTGTTGGCTTCTTTACAAATTGATTAGCCTTATCCCATATTTTTTTATATTCTTCACCACCACCCTTAGACATTTCATTTGTTGTAGAAGGCATATCAATCCAACCCACACGCTTAACCCCCTTAACTAATGTCTTTGATATAATGCCAAGCAACTGATTAGCCGGAACATCTTTAGGGTACTTACCAAATTCATCTCCAAGAACATAACTCATACGTCCCCGGTCATACGCATTTAATACAGGTGCTTTAAAATTTATAGTTGAGTTATTACCTTCGTTCTTTTTAATAGCAGACGCTACACCTTCTCTTATATTTTGTGATTTATGTGCAAATATTAATTTGGTAACACTATCTTCTTTATTAACCTGTTTTGGCTTCAAAAATACAGGTAACTCCCTGTAAGGGGCTGTTATCATTTGTGTAAATGTATCCTGACTATCTTCTTTGGTTTTTGATATTAAACCACAATTTGAGTTTTTAAAGAATATTGCTTCGTAAAGAATGTTGGAACATGATTGAGATGATGCCCCCTGTCTTCTTTTTTTAATTCTTATATTTCCAAGACACCAATCAATATCAAACCAATACTCATGGAATAGATAATAAATTCTATCTGCTTCCCTAAAGTCCGGTACAGTTCCATCTTCAAGAATGTAGTATTGTAGAAAAAAATAGTATTTCCCTGTTATGTACCTTAACCTACCTCCAATCATAACCCATACGCCTTTCTTGCATCTTTTTACCTCTTGTGCTGCAAATATTTCTTGTTCGGGGGTAAGTATTAAATCGCCATCTTTATTATATTCAACCGCTTCAAAAAATGAAGGCAAGTCAGCCCTTACAAACTTTTGTTGCTTTCGCTCTTTGCCATAGTTTATAATTTCTGATACTGGCGGTTCATCCGGCAGTCTTACTTTAGTTCCATATATTTCTATTACGTCACCCATTACTTTCTATCTTCCGCTATTGTATCAACAAATGGTTTACGTATCTTATCGTTTTCTTCATCACCTGTAACCCCTGCTGTTGCCTTTAAAAATTTAAGAGTTTCTGCTAATGGAGTAATTGCAGACCAAATTGTTTTTAGCCTTTCCATTGTTTTATCTTTTGGGTCAGATAAGTCTATATCAGATATTTGAGTGTTATCTAAGGCATCTGATAAGTCAGACATATTTTTGTTCAAAGAATAATACAGTTTTGCATCCCCTTTTACTCCAAGAGATTCTAACTTAGATTCAAGTGATTGTATTCTTAAATCTTTTTTTTCTGATTCTGTTTTTGCAGGTTTATAATCTTCTGCCATATACTTACATCATTTGAGGTTGTGTTTCCATTTGTTCTTGTTCCATTTGCTCCTGTTCTGGTTGCTCTTGCATTTGTTGTTGCTGCATCATGGCTTGGTCTTGTGCTGCTGCTGTTTGTTCTGATATTTTGGTTTCTATGGATAATGGAATGGAAATGTTTGGAATTAACTGCTGTATTATTGGCATAGCTATATCGGGCGAAATTATTTGCTTTCCTATGGCTTGCCATAAACCATTTACAGATGCAAGTTCTTTGGCTTGTGTGGATTTAAACATTTCCAAATCCTTTTCTTCTTTTTGTTTTTCTTTCAGTAAAGCAAGTTCATTTTCGCCAGCTTGTTTTAAAGACATATTTTGTTGCTCTGCATTTTCTTTTACTGCCCTGCTGCTATCGGCTATTGCCTTTCTTCTATTTTCTTCGTATGTTTTGGTAAGATACCAACGGGCTAATTTAGGGTCATCAATTTCCCGAATCATCATTGCGTCCTTTAATGTTAATGATGGCTGTCCTAAAGCATCGGGTACTGCACTATACCTGTCAATATCTTTTTCAAGTTGTGCCTTTTCAAATTCAGTAGACTTCATCTTTACCGATACTTTGAACCTTGTGTTAATCATATCTTCTTTTGATTCAGGTTCTTCTTTTACTATATCGTTCCAATGAAGTAAACATAATTTGTAGCTGGTTTGCTCCCAAAGCTGGTTATTGGCATTTAATACGAAGTCGGTTACATTATTGGCTGCTGTTTCCTGCTGTCTTTGAAGTACACCACTTGTCCTATCCCCAACATCACTACCATCTCTGTATTGTGGTACGCCTATGAGTAAACGAATTTCCTGCCTGATACTATCCAATACATTTGTCATTTCAACCACTTTGGCTACTGTGGTATCATGTACTGTATTTGATATTGGCGGTGCTTCTCTTTGTAGTGGGTCAAGTCCTTTACTACTCCAAACTTCATTACCCGTTTGGTTATATATTCTTAAAACTTCTTCCCACGAAATACTATCGCCTGTACCTAAATCTAAGTTCCTTGCTGTTTCAACATCAATACGAATACCACTTGGGCGTATCTGTGATATTAATTGCTTTCTTTTTAATTTAACTATTGAGTATTCACGAAGCGGCTCCATTATCCTTTCAAATAAAGAAGGAACATAACTACCATCGTTATTCGGAATATTTATTGTGTAAGAAGATAACGGCTTTGATGTATCAGTATATTGGTTAATGATTAAATCTGCTTCACCCCAATAAATAATTTTATCCCCGTATGGAGCATATACACCACGCATCCATTGTTTCTTTTGCTTCTTTATTACTTCTACATTATCGGGTTTTGGTTGCGTTATAATTTTGCCTTCTTTTGTTTTTTGTTGGTATGGAATACTTTTTTTAGCTTGAATATCATCCCTTCCAAAAGCATCTTTTTTTGAAACATAGTAGGTATCTTCTCCACAATCTATTTCGCAATCCATTACCAAAATAGAACAATCGTCATAAGGTCTGTTACCAATAAAATCTGACATGGCATAAGTATTATCCCACATATAGTTGAACGTACCTATGTTTTTATTATTTGAAAGTTTGGCTAAATCAAATATTTCCTGTTCACTTAATCCACTTGGTCGTTCTTCACTTTTACCAAAACGTGAGCGAATATCTTTTACTTTAAGATTGTAGAACTCCCCTATCATTGTTATTTCTAATTCCCCTGTATCATTCATAAAGAAATTCCATATACAGTTATTGGATATACATTTTCTTACTGTATATTGTTTTGGAGCAAGTCTTTCTATTTTTGTAATGCCGGTATTTAAAACTACAAAATCGTATAATGTTTTCCTGTTCAGTACCTTTTCAAATTGAATATTATCCATAACCATATTCAACATCTGCTCAAACCTTATTTCCTTTGGTAATCTATCTTCTAACTGAAAATATACTTTAGCTGACATTTCATCATCAGGAACATAAACATTACTTGGTTCTAATTGTACCCCTGATTCTTGCTGTAAAGCATTTATGGTTTCTATTTCGTGCATACGAAAAAGAGCTTCGTATAACCTATCTTCTTTTTCACTTAAACTTCCATTATCAATGGCATCTACACTTGGATAACCCTTATTCTTACTCATGCTTTCAACTAATACCCCTACAAACCACGGTGCTATTCTTTGGGGGGTTAAGTCCATATTGACCCACGCCTTATTTGCGTCACTTACCCCCATATAGTCCAAGAACTCTTTTTGATTTTGAGAGCCTTTTGACCATAGAAGTAGTTCTTCCTGTCGTGCCTTTCGCCCTAAATAATAGTTGTAATTTGTCGCATTAGAAGTCTGCTGTGCATAAAAGGCTTTCATTATAATCTTGCCTTTCTCTTTTGATTTCTTTTCTTCGCTTGATAAAAAGAAACGCTGCAATAAAGGATTGTAGTTTAAATCCTGTGCGGAATTTTCTGCCATTATTAGATATTTGGCAATAAAGTTACTTAATTATTTGATAATACCAACTACTTGTGATTCATGTACCTTAGTTACTCTTTTTTCAGTTCCATTGAAGTTGTACACTATATCGTACCCTGCATTTAATCTATGGATAATGGTTTGCCCTTTTTTGTAGTCTGTCCATCTGCCATCTAATACTTCTGCTCTATCAATAAAAGTTTTTCGATATTGTATTGGTATTTCAGGTCGGTTATCTGTTGGTATTCTTTGGCAAATTATGTTCCCGTTTAATGGACTTATATTCCCGTTTTCATCCAAAGTGCCAAACACTATATTATCGTATGGTATGGAGAATAAATCTTCTTCAAGATAATAAGGTGAAGGTTCGTAGAAAGTATTGTGGTGGCAAACTATTATATCCCCCGATTTCAAATACCTGTTACCTGTAACCACCTCTGCAATGGTAGGGCTTTTTTCCCTGTAATTTGTGTCAAATAAGGCAGCCGTCTTTAACTTTACACCATTGATTACCACTTCATCCTTTTGGGATAAATTGGAACGTACTAATATCTTGCCATTTACGCTTACCATTAAATTACACCAATGATTTCTTGCTCGTTTAGGCATAGGTAAACTTGCCCATCAATGTCAATTTCTTGACCGATTCCAGCGTAGAAAATCCCTTTTTTCCCTTTGCCGTTTTTTATATCAGGGTCGGTTACTTTACCCCCAATGGAAAAAATTTCACCCCTGCTTGGCTTTACCCTTCCTTTGCCCGGTATAATTATACCTGCTTTTTCTTTTTCTACTTCATCCCTAATTATGAATATGAAGTTATTTGTAGCTTTTGGAATAGACATATTTATATATTATATTACTTGTGTGAATCGTGAAACATTAGCTTACGGTTATTATGCTACATTCACTTGTAAGAACCATACCTGCCACCGATACCGCATTAGTTAATGCACATCTAAGGGCTTTGGTGCTGTCTATAATACCTGCTTCAACCATATCTACTATTTCTCCCGTTAAAGCATCGTACCCCATGTTCCCTTGTTCTACTGAAACCTTTAAGTAAACTTCCTTTGAATTAACTCCTGCGTTTTCGCATATCTGAATAAGTGGTTTACTTAGTGAATCAAGTACAAGTTTTTTACCTTTTAAGTAATCTATGTTACCACTTATTGTAACAGTGTCAGGTATTCTTAAAAATGCTGTACCACCACCTGCTAAAAAACCTTCGCTAATAGCCGCCCTTGTTGCCCTTACTGAATCATCCACCCTGTCTAATTTTTCTTTTAATTCTGTTTCTGTGGCAGCACCTACTTGGATAACAGCTACACTACTGTTCAAACGTGCTATTCTTTTTTCTATTGGGTATTTTTCATCTTCTGTTTTGGCTTGGGCTAAGTTCATTTGTAGGTCAGCAATCATTTCATCATACTTTTCAGAATCCCTTTTACCACCCCTTATAATTGTTTCTGTGGCTGATATAATAACCTTTTCAGCCTGTCCTAAATTTGATAATTCAACCTCTTTAATATCTAAACCATGTAAATCACTTACGTAATCACCTCCTGTTATAAGGGCTATATCTTCCATCCATTCACGTCTTAGATTGCCAAATTCAGGAGATTTAACAGCACAAGCCCTAAACCTTTGCTGATAGCTATTGATAGCCAAATAAGCCAACCCTTCTTCTTCTGAATCTTCACAAATTATTAATAGTGGTTTATTTTCCTGAATGGATATACCTATTGCCCGTTCAATTTGTGTGTGGTGGGTTACTTTCTTATCGTATAAAAGTATTAATGGATTATCAAATTCGCAAGTTTCCTTTGCCTTATTGGTAACAAATAACGGGCTTATCCACCCCCTATCTATTTTAAAGCCATCTGAAATCTTAATTTCTGTTGAAGTTCCATTACTTGCCTCAATATCAATTATACCTGCATCTCCAATTTTTGAATAAGCATCAGCAATTAAATCCCCAATAACCTTATCGTTGTTGGCACTAACAGTAGCAATTTGCCGAATCCGTTCTATATCTCCTTTAACGGGTGTAGACATTTTCTTTAGTTCACCAACCACATATTCTAATGCCTTATCCATTCCTTTTTTTAACTGCTGTGAGTTTGCCCCTTCATCAATTAACTTCATGCCATTTTCAATAAGGCTACCTGCAAGTACACAAGTACAGGTTGTCGCATCACCTGCTTCATTTACTGTCTTTGTAGCTGCTTCTGTTACCATCATTGCCCCACGTTGCTCTACTGCATCAGGTAATCTAAAATGCTTCGCTACTGTATATCCGTCTTTAGATACAATGGTAGGCATATTAACCAAACCGTCTTGTCCATATTCAGCGTTCCCAATCAACACACATTTACCTGCTGCCCCCATTGTACTGCCGACAGCCTTTGTTATTTTTTGTACACCTGCTAATATTCTATCTCTTGATTCTTTACCGTAAAGGACTTCTTTTATCATATTGTATTTTTAAAAAATTGGTTTAAAATATATCTTATAGCTTCAACTATTGTAAATCCATTATCTTCTGCATAAACACGCAATCTGTTATAAAGTGGTATGCTTATCCTTAATGTGAATTTTTTCTTCATCCAAAATAGTAGGTATCAACTTTAGCCATAAAGGTATCAATTTAAGATTAATCTGCAAAAAATAATTCATCTTTAACTTCTAAAATATATTTTATGGCAACAAACATTGTAGCAACAACGGTTTATCAACTAAATCAGAAAAATCTTGTACCAACTGGGCCTTATATTGTAGGCTTCCCAACACAAGGTTGCATACTAACAGATTGTACAGCATCTACAACAAGGGCATTAAGCAGCACTATTAATGTGTATTGTGCAGTACAAGTGCCTAATGGAGATAAGTATTATGTAGTTCAAACTGTTGCACAGATGACTACCCTCTTTAACGCATAATTTAAAACTAATTTTATGCCACAACAATAACCCACTTAGTTGGGTTTTTGTTGTTCCCCTAATAAAAGTTTTACATAGTACTCCAATGCTTCTTGTGCATAAAAATAATACCCATCATTGCCCATTGGAATAACATTTGGAGCAAATGAACAAAGTTCTACTATTCTTGGATTTTTTTGTGCCTCTGCAATCTGAAAAATTTGCGTTTGGTTCGATAGCAACCCTAATGATTGATTTAATATTTGAGCCAATTCCAAAAAATCATTTATAATAACCCTATCTATATTAAGGTTAAATCTTAAAGTAAATATTGCATACTCTAAGTCATTACCTACAAATAATAGCTTACTTTCAAACTGTTTTAAAAATCTGTAATTAACCTGTGGATTGTGATACCTTTCAGACCTCGCTACAATCAATTTCCCTTTAGCAATATTCTCTTTCATTTCAGGGACTTCAATATATTTTTCTGAAAAATCACAAGCTAAATCAGGGAATACTATTGGATACCACATTCTCAAATCGCCATGTGGCATATTAACAAATGTTTCTCTTATTTTACCTAAATCAACATTTATAGGTTCGCCATTCCACACTTTACAGTCTTCAATATAAGGCTGCTCTTTATACAAAGGTATCATCATGTCAATTACCTGCTGATTTAACATCACTTGCGTACCTGAACTATCGGTTGTTGGATGCACTGCACCTTCGTAATAAAACGCCTTTATATCTTTAGCTAAATAAAGTATTACTTTTTTACCTGTTTTTCTGTGATATTCTTTCATAACAGGTAAAGACGCATGGACATCTCCAATAGAACCCTGATGTAAGAATGAAGTTGTTTTATTCCCCATAAATTATTTCACTACCCATTTAATTAATGAAAATTTATTTCTGTTATCTGAAATTGAATTTTGTAGTATTTTTTTTACTTCGCTGTCTGGTATTTCTGTATCATCAAATCCACCCATTGTTAAAATACACCAAAGGGAATCTTCTGTTAATACTTGTTTATGTTCTTCAAAAAACAATGCAGCTTCCATGAAGGTTGGTATTGGATTATTTACATCGGTAACTTCAAATAGCTCTTGCCAGTTTTCATTTTTATCTCTTGGGTAAACATTTTTAAAATAAGTGGCATTTGGAACAGATACTACCATTACCCCACCTGTTATAAGAACCCTCTTACATTCCTTTATTAACCTTACAGCTTCTTGGGCATCTAAGTGTTCAACGAAGTGGGAAAGGAATATTCCATCACAAGAATTATCTTCAAATGGGATGCCATTAGTTAAGTCATGTTCAATATAGTTTGGTTCTGCATCTATTTGAGAACGCTCTACTGTTGTGATAGGGAATACACTTTTTAAGATGTCTATGTTTATAAATGGAGCTGGTGGTCTATATGCACTACAAGCTAAGTTTAGTATTCGCATAATTATAGAACTTTTTTATATTTTAAAATTCATTCAATGGTTTGTCTTGTGCAAAAAAAGAACCTTCTGGTACAACAAATTCATAATTGCTTCTGTGAGTGCCGGACATTATAGCCTTTTCAATTTGAGACATAAGTTTATATCTTGCTTTAATCTGCATAGCGTTATATGAATCAGGATTAAAAATAAGTTCATATACTTCCGCAGTTAAATCTCTATTTTTTGCTTTTAATTTTTTATATGAGTTCATTATTTCTCCCAAAGTTTTGAATAATCAATACCCGTTACTTTACTAACCCCTTCTAAATATTCTTTTTGTTCCGATTCTGTCATTGCTGTAATATCTGTTCCGGGATTATCTGGTAACTCCTGACTAAAATTAAGAGGGAAGTTTTCCGGTCTTCTTGATACCAATGCAAGTCCATTATCTGCACTAAACTCCATAATATCACAATTAGGTAATGGGTTCTCCCTAAGTTCTTTAAGAAACAATTTTGTGCCAACACAATTCCTTACATCATCAAACCCAACCACTTTTGCCCCTCTATCCCATGCCATCATAAAATCTCTCTTGCAAATCTTATAACTATGCCATCCATCCACATAAGCAAAATCTACTTTATCAGGCCATTGTACTTCATCTGAATTCCCTTCTAACAATGTTACAACATCAAGTACTCCTGCTTTGGTAAAATTATCAATCAAGTGTTGCTTTGGGTCGCCATACTTTGAAACGTGTTCATGCAAACTAAAATTATCTATGCAATAAAGATGACCTTTTTTATTTTCTTGTAATGCTTTGGCAAAATAACAAGCCGAAAAACCTCTATAAGTTCCGCACTCAACCACCACATCAGGCTTAATAGCACGAATAATCCCATACATGATTTTAGGGTGGTCGTACCGCCAATCGTGGAAAAGTTCTTCAATGTAGTCAAAGTAGTTATTATTCATTATTTAAAATTTTATTTACCGTTTCTTTTAATCCCTTGTATTTAAATGCCGCTTGATTGTATGCGATTGCAGCTTCTTCTGCTGTCATAAAATGACCTAAACCAATATTTTTACCATTATGAAATATTGTTGAGATATACTTTTTAATCCCTTTACCTTTTCTATTTAATGAAACTCCTGTAAAACCGGTTGCATTGTTCTTTCCTACTACCCTATGCTCCAATGGAGGGTTTGCTATAATTTGTTTTTGTTCTTCCGTAAATTCGTTTAATCGTGCAAATTCTCCGTGATATTTTATTGCCACTTCATTATATCTTGCGGCAGCCAATAAAGGGTTTTTAAATCTACCAAAACTTCTAAGTAACCCATCCTTTACTAATTGAACTACATAAAGATTCTTTTTACTAATGAATGAAACTCCTTTCCACGGGACTTTCTTTTTTGATGACGCTATTGAATTTGCGGCGTTTTGGGAAGCTGTTGCTATTCTTAAATTTGATTTTCTGTTATTAAGCCCATTGCGGTCTTTATGGTCTATTATTTTACAGTTCGGGAAATTTAATACAAACCTATGAATAGAGCATATGCTTTTACCAACCCCTCTACCATAACAATAAAAAACCTGCTTTGGTTTCCGTACATACCACCCTACTTTTAATACCTTATCTAAATCTTCTTTGTCTATAAAAAGAGATAATTCTCCCCACTTATTAGTTGGTATAACAATTTCAACTCCATCGTTTAAATATATTATCTCCTTATATTGTAACCCTATTTTTTTCATAAAAGATGCTATACAAAATTTGGATGAATTGGAGTTTCTGTTGGCACTGGCGTTTCCATTCCATTTACTACAGCTTCAAGCAAAGTATTAGTTTTTGTAAAAACGCATCCCGGACAAAGTTTTTGTGAATCCACTAAAGAATGAACCGGATTTTCATATAGCTTACCAACCTCTGACCCATGACAAACTCTCCACGGATTAGCAAACTTATGATGTGCATCCACATTCAATACTGTCGAATCACACGGAAAAACCCAATTATCAGAATTGAGGACAGGATGTGGGTATCCCAAAAAACAGGCATGGGGTGCTGCCGGTGGTTTGTATTGTACAAAAGCAATATTGGGATTTATTATGTTAGCTACATTTTGCAATTCATCACAACGACCTGCAATTCTTTCTACCTCTAAACAGTTGGGCAACAATCTTAGGTATGTGGGATTATACGTATCCACATAGTATTTTAATTGCTCTGTTAGCTTTGGTAACCTATCTTCTCCATATTCAATTTTAACGTCTTCGATAGGCGTTATAAGGTCTGCAAGCGTACTTACCTTTCCGTGATTTTTGTCAAGTGGGTCATGGTAAATATCGTGGTAAACATAACTGAATCCTAATGTAGTTTCACTTCCAATTTCGGGTACATAAACCTCATCTTCTTTATGGTCAAGACCTGACATTGAAATCCTTACCCATGTAAGCATATCCATTGCTTCGGCTGTAAGCGTTTTCCAAACTAACCGTCCATTATCATCACGTTTCATCGGCATCCCATTTGTTATCATACCAATTTCAAGTCCTAAACTTTTTACGTAAGTTACCAATTCGCTTATACCAACTTTTGTTTCAGGGCATCTATAAAGTAGCGGATTGCCACCACCGCTAAGAATAACCGCTTTTAATCCTAATGGTACTAATTGGTCAAGGTATATTTTTATATCCGACATTTTAAGTACGTTACCTTCTCTTGTAGCAACTGAACAGAAGGCGCAACTATGTTGACAGAGGTCAGAACTCATGATATGCGTTACCACTGGAGTTCCTTTACCATTCCTTAGATTGTTCATAGCTTGCTGATGATAAAACATCTTAGAACCATCGGATGTAAATATGCCGTTCTTGTCTTTAATTTCGTTACTCATTTGGAATTGTTTTTTCGCCTCTTTCAAGACGTTGGTAATTTAATTCGTTGAATTGTTTTTTGCCCGGATAAGAGTTTCTGAAAAACGGGTGGTAGTGGTCGTGAAAAACTGTTAAGCTATCATCAACGATATGTAATGGTTCTCCACCTGTTCTACTATCTATTATTCTTTCGTGCATTTTTATGTTGGATACATAGCTTATTTCAGGTACGTTTCTTACTATTCTTAATTGGTAATCGGGAATTAAATGCCAGTTCTGTGTTGGGTTTTTGTGGGTGAAGTCCATCCAATGCCTACGGATAGTCCTTACTGCCATTATGGAAGGGTTGTTTTGTATAACATCTTTTAAAGCATGACCTTGAATATTTAGGTTATTGGTATTCGTTACCGTTAGATTGGGTGGTACATGAGAAACAATATCCCATGAATCATTCCCTTCGCATTTTAGTTCGGGCATATACGGATTAAATCTTTCATCAGCATCCAATATCATTGCCCATTCGCATCCGTGTTCATGGATAAGCCTTGAACGTATTATTCCAAAGCCATTGTCTATATCATCAAAAACAAGTTTAACTCCAAACTGTTCACATAGTTCAATAGTTCCATCAGTTGAATAAGCCCCGTTTGGCCCTGAATGAACTACAAATATTTCATCAAAATATTGTGAGGCTGTTTCTAATAAACCTCTTAGGGCTATTACGTCATTGTAAACATTAATTGATGCGGCTATGCTCATATTATTTTTTTAATTTTTTGCAGTAAATTATTCCGGTAGAACCCTCAAATTGTTCGCTGGCTTTTTTCAAACTTGGGATTTTTTGAGAAACAAAGATAGTAAAATCATTGGCAAATGGTTCTATTAAATCAACCCATCCTTGTATTGTTTTTCGGTGGATATGTGTCTTATCAAGTTCATCATTTGGATAGATATATTCACCCCCTTCACTCTTTGCAAGTGGTACTATAAATATCGCTGCTTCGGTACAAATGCTAAATAATTTTTCAAGTGTGTTTGGAAGAACTTCTGTTGGTATATGTTCCAAAACATCCTTTGAAAAGATATAATTAAATGTTGGTGGGTAATCTTCAATCTTATTAGAAACATATCCCCTTACATCTTCATGGCAGTTTTTTATAGCCCATTCTGATATATCAACACCAAAAGACCTTACATCATGCTCTCTTAATGCTTTAACAAAATAGCCACGAGAACATCCAAAATCCAAAACAGTAGCTTCTTTTTCAATCCCAAATATATCAATAAACGATTTAGCCATTGGTAATGTAAGTTCGGGAAGCCACTTATAATCCACATAATTACTTATACCACTTTCTATTCCATTCATGTAGTAATCTTCTCCAAATGTTTCTGTTTTTTCTATCATTTATTTATTTTTTCAAGTTTACTTATCCATTGCTTTATTTCCGATATTTCCCAAAGTGGTTTTATGTAAGGGTTAGGCTCTTTCCATACCATCTTTAACCTTTGCTTGTAGCGTTGTATTAGTTCTTGTTCCATTTCTTTTTTATTTTAATTGGATACTCATCATAGGTTTTGGTAAATAACTTTTTAAATAATAGTTTAATAAAGGTAAGCAGGTTCTTTATTGGTATTGGATTGTTTGGGTTTCCCATGCTTATTTTTTATGATTTGGCACAAAGTAAATCAAGGAAATTTTTTGCTGCGTTATTTGCTATTGCGTGAATATTAAGGTCATCTAAAAAATCGACTTTTTCTTTACTACGATTATATTCATCTTGAAAAGCCATTGCTATGTTTGCTTGCCATGAGTAGTAGTAACTACCTTCGCTTTTATCTTCATTCATAGCATTTGTTATAACTGTAATTGCTTCGGGAATTGTTGGATGATTTGCCATTATACTGTTTTATATTGTTTACTAAAATAATTTTTTAAAATTGAGGAAGGAGTGGAAACCCCTTCCGTTTAACCAAAACTATAACTCTGCGCTTATGAAAAAATATTTAGAACCCTTGTTCTGTGTGTACTTCGTAATCTGTTTCGTTCATTGTTTTTATTTTTGTGGGTTAAACTTTGTTTCTACCGTTCTTAGTTTTGCTCTTAAATCTATCAAAAGAATTTTTAGTTCTTCTCTTGAATGTTTGTAAGGTGTTGTGGCAATCTCTCTTAATTGGTTTGGAAGTCCTTCGTGTTCTTCGTTTAATCGTTTTTCGTACACTTCCATATTACCATCTTGGTTCTCATTACAGTTCTTACATTGTACCCTTGCGTTTCTGAAATCCCACCTTAGTTCTGTATTAGCCCTTTTAATAAAATGCCCACATTGTTGCATACTCCAATGCTTCTTTGTTCCACAAGTATAACAATCACAGTAACCATTTTTATCCGATGCTGTCATCCTTACAACCCTTGAAAAACAAAAATCCAAATCATTTACCAACGCTTGCCTTTCAGCTTCAAAGTAATTCCCTTCACTTACTTGCTTATTACCTAAACTTCTTACTTTACTATTTTGATTTGCTTTTTGTGTGTACTGTTTTGTTTTCATGGCTCTGTAACTGTCCATGCAGTAAAAGTTCTTCCCTACCTTTCTCCCTGCCACATCTTTACCATTACATCCACAACTACAATTTCCTACCTTAAATGTTGGTAAAGTACTCATATTGATAAATCGGTATTAAGTATTTCTGAAAGTGCTGTTAGTTCTGTTTCTGTAAATTCCTTATGACCTTTCTTTTTTTGGGAAAACGTAGTATCTGTAATTGTATCAAACCCTTTTTTATTCATACAGGCTATAATCCAAACCTGCTTTCTACCTTCGGACTTTATTGCCCTGTCAATCCTTTCCCCCAATGTTAATTTTTTTGCCGTCATTATCTTTGATTTAATTTGCAAGGTACAAATCTTTTTGAAATAAAAAAATATTTTTTTGTTTGGTGAAATAAATTATACCTTTACATTCTACCCCATCCAAACTATCATAATATACGAGCCAAAAAAATGGTGGAGTAAAAGATAAGTGGATAGGGGTTTAAGTTCTTTGGGGAGTTAGCTCAGTTGGTTAGAGCGATTGTATGCGGTAAAGTCCTTTGATAGAGGAAACCTTAAAAAGCTATTAAGGTTCGGTTCAGTAGGTCGGTAGTTCAAGTCTACCACTCTCCACATGGGTAATAGAATAACGGTAGTTCGGCATCCTGTACAGGTCTTTGGCTTTTCTTGGCTTATAAGATAACGGAGTAGATGCAGTGGTGGTTCAATTCCATCTTACCCTACTAATTTTTAAAACCATTACCAATGATACCACCCAATAAAATAACGATTATAACTGATGGTAATGTTTTGGAATTATTGGAAACAAAAAAACCACCCAAAGGAGAAGTAACCTTTATCTATAAATATTCTAAAAGTAAAAGTAAGTTAGGGGAACTACTGGCTCTTAATGAAGTGGATTTGAATAAACTTATAAAACAAAATACATAATCATGGACACCTTCTTTTATTATTCAGGAATTATATTTTGGGGTATAATAGCTTTATGCTCTATTGCTTTATTGGCTCTATGTTTAATAGCAAATAATATTCCTGATAATAGGGATGAATACTAACTTTTAAAACAAAAATTATGGATAATTTACGTTTCCTTACAGAAATACTAATGAGTGAATCTGAATATTGGGTAGCATTAAAGGTTGATGAATGGTCATCAGGAAAGCATGATAAAAGCGTATGGCTAATAAGTATAAACCCAAAAATAAGGCGTGGACTAAAAAAAGAAGAAATACTACTTACTGATTTGGAAGCATTAAGAAGTTCAGAGCCATCAAATATTTCGTTAAGTAATTCGTATGCACCATTCCAATTAGGAATAAGTATGTACAATTTTACACAAGGTTATCCCGTAACATCAGATGTAAAACAATTCCTAATAGATGCACTTGCACTACAAAGCCAAGATATTTATGACTACCAATCATTGATAAAACAACCCGAACCAAAAACTGAATTAATTACTACTAACCAATAAAAAACAAACTACTCATGGAATCAATTAACGAAAAACTTGCGTCCCCGACTAATCAGTGGTCTAAGGCTCTTTACATCCTAATTGACAGTTATAATGGTGGGGTTAATATGCTTAAAGTATTACAGGATTACGACAGGAACTTTTGGAAATTCCAGACAAGGGTAAGTGATATTTTAAAGTGGCATCCCGATTTAGTAATTTCCAAAACATCTATTCCGTTCCATTCCAAACTATCTGATACCAGTGGATATTATACCCATTACACCTTAATTTCAAATAAAGTTCACTGTATAAACCTTTACAACAAGATAAATAAACTTGGTCTATACCGTTCTCATAAACCAAAAACTGAAAAAATATGAAAAAATCAACATTACTACTTATATTTAGCTTCATAGCTTTAATAAGTTTTAGTCAATCAAGAATTGGTTCTACTGCCAATGATATTAAAGAAGAATTTAGCGATAATGTATATAACCTTAAATCAGGTTATGATAAAGATGGCGACTATTACATTAAAATTGATGAAAAAAGAGCCACAGTTTTATATTATTTCAATGAAAATAAATTATGCTACATGACCATTATATCCCCCGATAATCAAGGGGCTTTAAACTGGTACGTAGAAAGGTATAACAAACTTTATGTTATTACTTCTTCTACCACATGGAAAATGTACAGCGAATATGGAGTATCTAATATAGAACTTTTTTACCCTAAAGGAGGTGGGTATATGTTCATTTGGAAAAAAGATTAAAATAATTTTTGGTTGTTTAAGAATAAGTGCTACTTTTATGCCGCAAAACAATTTTTACGCATGATTTCAATTACAACATACATTTAATTTTTATAACGGGCTTTTCCCTGTTGCTTTTTTATTCTACACCGTAGCGTAAATTGTTTTGCAACGGCAACGGGGAAAAGCCATTGATTTTTATATCAATATGGCAAAAGACCCTGCGTTTTTGTTTTATACAGGTGACTTCTCTACTGGAACGCAGTTTTTTACTGACGAACAAGTAGGTAAATACGTTAGGTTATTAATGGCTCAACATCAGTTAGGACATTTAGAAGAAAAACATATGATTTTGATATGTAAAACATATGATAAAGATGTGTTTTCTAAGTTTACTAAAGATTCAAAAGGTTTGTATTACAATGAAAGACTTGAAAATGAAGTAGTTAAACGTAAAAATTACTCTTTAAGTAGGTCTGAAAATAGAAAGAAGAAAAACGACATATCTGAAACATATGTTCCACATATGGAAAATAAAAATAAAGATATATTACTTAATACTCTTACTATATCTAATGCTGCATGGGAAACTGAAAAAAAACTTTTCTTAAATGCCGAAGAATGGCAAATGAAACAATGCACAGAATTTAAACTTAGTAGAGATAGGATGATTGAATACGTAAATGAATTTTTAAAGGAACAGGACAATAAGGAAGATTACAAAGATGTAAAGGAATTAAAAAAACATTGGTACGGTTGGTATAAGAGAAATAAACTTAATAAATCTAATGGGTTTCAACAAACGGAACTTTCAGATTATCAAAAGAAATTACTTGCTGATAGGGAAATGTTTAAAAACAAAACTGCTTAATGATTACTATATTCAAAAATATTTATTCAAAAGAACCTTTTTACGTAGAGGTTGATATAGCGTTAGAACGCATACAAAAAGGTAATAGTAAGCAACTTTGCGAAGATATTCGTAATACCATTGATAAAGAGAAAAGGCAAACATTAAAATCAAACCTTCCAGCAGTACTTTTTAGCGGAACATTTACAAAGGAAAGAAAGGATAATTGTTTAATTGAACATAGCGGTTTTATTGTTTTGGATTTGGATGATATAGAAAATTTAAGAGAAGTTCAAACTGAAATAATAAGCAAGGATATAGTTTATGCTTGTTGGGTAAGTCCATCAGGTAATGGTTTAAAGATTCTTGTAAAGATTGCTGATGGTAAAAAACACAGGGAACATTTTGCTGCTTTAAAAGAAGTTTTTCCTTTAATTGATGATAGTGGAAAAAATGAATCAAGGGTTTGTTATGAAAGTTATGACCCTGAAATTTACATTTATCCTGATTCAAAGGTATTTACCAAAACAAAGAAAACAGAAAAGGTTTATGAGAAGCAACAAGTAAACTTAGATGAACAAGAAGTTTTTAAAAAACTATTAGTTTGGCTTTCAAATAAGAACGAAGCGTTTGTAACAGGTGAAAGAAACAATTTTATTTTTAAACTTGCTTCTGCTTGTTGTAAGTTCGGGATAAATGAGATGTCATGTATGCACTTTATCAATACCGAATTTCTTATTAATTCACAGTTTTCCACTAAAGAAGCTGAACGTACCATAAGAAGTGCTTATAAGGCTAATTCGGCAAGATATGGTTCTGCATCATTCGATAAAGAAGTATTAGTTGATAGAGTAACAAGGCAGGAAATTAAACTTGACCCTACAATTTTTGATGAAGGGATAAGACCTAAAGATGTTATATATGGAGTTGATGTTAAGGATAAGGCAATGGAATTATACGATAAGGGATACAATCGTGTTGATGGATTAGGAATACCTGAACTTGACTTTCATTTCAAACCTAAACGTGGTGAAATAACATTACTTACAGGCATCGGTAACTATGGTAAATCTTCTTTTAAAAAATGGTATCACTGTATGAGAGTTTTGATGTACGGAGAAAAGTTTGCATCATTTTCACCAGAGGATAACCCACCAGAGGAATACTACCATGACTATGTAGAAATACTTTTAGGTTGTGATTGTACACCTGCTAATCCTAATAGACCATCAAGGCAGACTTATGAATACGTTTACGATTGGGTATCAAAACATATCTTTTATGTTTACCCAAAGGATGTAGAGCCAACCCCTGCATATGTAATGGAAATATTTTTAGAGTTGATTATAAAAGAAAAAATTGATGGTGTTGATATTGACCCTTTTAATCAAATGACCAATGAATACGGTAAATCAGGAAGAACGGATAAATACCTTGAATGGGTGCTTTCTTTGTTTGGTAGGTTTGCTCAAATGAATGATGTATATTTTTGGATTGTAGCACACCCTAAACTTATGAAAAAAGGGGGTGATGGTAACTATGAATGTCCTGATGTATTTGATGTAAATGACGGGGCTATGTGGAATAATAAAATGGATAATATTCTTGTTTATCACAGACCTTTTGCTCAATCAGACCCCCCTAACCCAACTTGTGAATTTCATAGTAAAAAGATTAGAAGGCAAAAGACAGTAGGTAAAAAAGGGTTTTTCTTATTTGAAATGGATTTTAAAGTAAGGCGTTTTGTTTTTGCTAATGTTGACCCATTAAAATTACAGCTTGCTAAAAAAGAAATTTACTTTGATGAAATAAAGCCACAGGTTACAAAAGTGAATAATTGGACACCGTACAAAGATGATAATAACGAAGAAATAGATTTTTTAAATGATTAAGGCAATAGATACACCATACGCTAACCATTTATTCCGGTCAAGGCTCGAAGCAAGGTGGGCTGTTTACTTCGATGAATTAGGAGTAAGTTGGGAGTATGAAAAGGAGGGTTTTGATTTAGGAAATGGGTTATGGTACTTACCTGATTTTTATTTACCAAAGTTTGGTATTTACGCAGAAATTAAGCCAATTAAGTTTAACTTTAAAGAACATCAAAAATGTAAAAGGCTTTCGGTATTATCTCAAAAGAAAGTTATTGAGTTAGTAGGATTACCCAATGTTAATGTATCTACTGTAATAATCCCTTCACAACATTATGTTTGTTCTAAATGTGGTAAGGCAGAAAGTTATGATATTGACGGCAAAAGAATATATTGTGAATGTAAGGCAAAGCATAATATCATAAAATCAATTAATGAAATGGATGCTATATTGCTTTTACATAGTGATAAGCCAGATTATAAGCCATTGTATTATGCTACTTACATGGATGATTACATTAACGATAAGGTAATTCATAATGCCATTAAGAAAGCAACACAAGCAAGATTTGAATTTAATAACTAAAAAAATACACGATTATGCAAGACTTAATTTGCCCAAAGTGTGGTGACATTGGAACTGATTACTACACAGAATTAAAATCCAATAACAATGTAGCAAGATGCCTTAAATGCGATACCTACATTAAAAATCTACCACAAGGTAATGAACCAACACTTTACTTCGGTAAGTACAAAGACCAAAAGGTTAAGGATATTGAAGATATGCCTTATCTAAAATGGGTACTTGAAAAGACCAATCCGGCAGCATCATTGCGGAAAGCTATTCAAGACAGGATTAGTCAATTTGAATTTTTATCTAAATAACCCCATAAACCATGAAAAATAAATTCCTTACCATCCAAGTGTGGCGTTTCCTTTACCACATGGCACGTATTAAAAAATATAGAAAGCCTAAACCATTGGTAAGAAAAATGAGTGAACAAGAGTGGGTGGAAGTAGCAGCTATTTGTAAAGAACTAAATATTAATTTATGAGTGAAGTTATTAGGGAACATTTCGCAGATACGAGTTATAATTTGGCAAAGGCATTACACTTCAATAAGGTTAGTATGGAATACTTTAATCTTTTGAAAATAGGGGCTAAAGGAGAAACTAAAATGCTTTTCCAAAACTGTGTGAACCGTTTGGATTGGGTGTACCATAATATCTACGACAGGTTGAGCCAGAACTCAAAAGATATTTTAAAACAGGAAATGGCAGATTCGCTTGCGATGGATAGCATCATGGATGGACTGGTACTTTTACAACCCGAACAAAGAACCGTTATTGAGAATCTTATTAATTCCTTAAACAAGGGAGAAACTATCGAATTTGTACAACCAAATAATTATTAACTTATGGCACATGAATTAGATTCCCTACGGGGAGAACGCAACTATCACGGATGTCTTGTGACCAAGCTAATAGGTAAAGGATACCTTATATTTGGAAAGGTAGTTGGAAGTCCTTTAGAAGTGGATGAGTTGATTAGGGTGGCAGGGGAAGCTATTGAAAAATCATTGACCGTATCTGTGACTAATTCTAACGGTGCATTTCAAGCAGAAAATTCAGAAAAGGTATAATCTATCAAAACAGGTAAAAATAACCATTAAAACGAAGTATATGGAAAATGATAATCTATTTATTAAAAAACTTGAAAATTACCTTGACCTAACCTTAAATGATTTTGATAAGGAAAGGATAGCAGGTTATTTAAGGGAGTATGTGGCAGACGTTCCCGAACTTAAACCACAGATAATAACTAAAATAAAGACGGTTTACAAGTATCTTGGAGATGATTTAAAGGATAAGATGGATGCAGATACGTCAATAATTTTGGTTAAGCCATCAGAGGTTATTGAATTGATAAGTGGGTTTACTGGAATTTCTTATAAGAAAATGGCAGGGAAGGATAGGCACTCCGAAATCATTATTGCCCGTCATACAGCTATGTATTTTGTCAATAAAATTTGCCATGAAACGCTTAAAGGTACAGGAATACTATTCAACCGTGACCATACATCAGTAATAAATGCAGTTAGAAATGTACGTAACATGATGGAAGGTGGTAACTCAAAATACATCTCCCTATTTGAATCCATGTCCAATAAAATAGCCACATACGAAATAAAGAAAACAGCATAGAGCCAACATAGTTAAAATCCTTACGTGTTCAGGGTAAGGTAGAAGCCTCTTAACGGAGGCTTTTTTATGCCCACTACCACCAATAAAAATAATGCCCAATGTAGAAACATCGGGCATACCATTAAAACCAAAATTAACACTGATGAGAAAAACTAACTTACTGGATATACCTCACGTAAAGTATTTATGTGGCGTGTAATGCCTGAAACCATTGCAGTAACAATGGCATACTTCCATTCATCATATTTATACTTTGTTTGGACTGACCAAATAACCTTACTACGGTTGTTGAACTTAAACTTTGCACCGTCTTTTAACTGTGATAACTTTTTCATGTTTTATTTATTTAAGTGTGATTGAGTGGTGTTTAATCAATAATATTGCAAGACCAACGCCAGCAATACTGCATATTATCATACCAAATATCAATAGCATCGGCATAATACCCCCTGCTTTTTACATAGTCAAATACCATATCTTTAGTAGGCTCTGTATCTGTAATACCTTCAGCATCCATTAAATGCTTTTGTGTTCTAAGTTCACTATTATTGTCTTTTATTATTCTCTTATCCATTGGTGTTTCGTTTTAAAGTGATTTTATCTTGTGTTTGAGGGTGGTGTAGGCATCCCGTTTACCTTTCCAGTATTCCCGTACTGACTTAACATCGTGCATAATTAAAAATGCTGAATTTAATATTTCATGTTCACAAATAAGTAATTCATTCTCAATAAACTTAATCAGCTTCGCCTCCCTATCCAGTTCATCGGGTGGGGTGGATGGTATGGCGATAATACGCCTTTCCGCTTTTGTAGAATCATATTCAGTACTTAAACAATGTACCCACTCAAAAGCACCATCATTACTGTAATTAACTATTCTTTTTTGGAATTGAATTTCATACAACCCTGTTACATCCTGACCGTCTTTGAATGAGTGAGTGCCTATGACGGGTATAAATTCTGTTCCATAAACATCAAAGTATGTATTCCAATCTTTAAAATTAGGAGCAAATTTTTCTGTTATACCAGTGTAAATTTTGCCGTTAAAAAAAATCTCTGCCATGTTCTTTGTTTTACATTTTAATAATTAATTCATTACCCGTTAAGGATTTATACCGTTCCTTAATTAAGTTGTTTTTATAAGTCAACATTGTGCCGCCTAAGTATTTTCTCTGCGATACCATGCGAAGCATTTTATTTAAAATATCAACTCTTTTAGATGGAACTTTGTGTATTCGTTTTGGGCTTTTTATCAGCACAATTTCTTTATCTGAATTATAGTAAAACAATCCAGCAAACAAAGGTATTTCATCTTTACTAATAAGATTTTCAGGGCATACATAATAAAAATAATTTGGGCATCTTGCTTCATGTCCGAATGGATTACCGTACATTTCAAACTTTTTAAATATTCGCCCCTTTTCCCCATCAGCTAAAAAATCAGAACGAGAAATTTTTACTTCAAACTCTAATAACATATCGCTTTTTGAAAGAGAGGCAACATCCATTTCAAATACTATATGCCCAAAGTTTTCACACAAATGTTCATGCCCTTTTATTGATAAGTATTTACAAAGTGCTTGCTGTATTTCTTTTGTCATACTTTTTATTGTTTAACATTTGGTGGTGCTGGTAAGGGTTGCCAGTGGGTAACTTCTTCTGGATTCCACCAATCAATTTTATCATAATTATTAAATGCCCCATTTTTAAAACACATAACCATACAAGCACCCCCATCGGTAACTAAGTAATCATTTCCTTCTTTTTCAGGTAACGTTTCCACACTTATCCATCCTTTCCCAGCATCTTCGCCTGATGGGGGTGCGGGGGATATACAATCGTCAATATACCTGTCAAGTGCTTGGGCATAATTAAATAATTCAGGCTGGGAATCATAAATAGCCATTACAGTTTTAAGGTCTGCATCTTTACCAAAATAATCTTTTATGCTTGGTCGCTGTACTTCCCCTGCTTCATCAGGTACGGATGTGGGTAAAGATTCCAAAAATGAAATAGTTTGTTTTAAATAATCTGCATCAATATTTACACCATGTACTGCTGTATTAAATAGGTACTCTTTAATTTTCTCTTTAATACCTGCTTCATCAGGTACGGGGTGTTGGAATTGGGAGGCCTTAAAACTATCTATCACTTCTTGTAGATTGTTAATAGTACTATTTTCAGGGACAAACATTTTACAGATACTTTTTACTGTTTCTTCTGAAAACATATATTGTCCATCAGGTACGTGGTGTTGTGTTGCTACCATGCCAGCTTTTGATTCATCAATAAAAATCGTAAGTACCTCATCAGAACTTAAGTCCTTTTCATCAGGTATATAAAAATATTTTCTTGATAATGTATTTTTATCAAAATCGGATAATTTATCCCACCATTTTAATGCTTTTGATACGTTTGTCATGTTTTTTGTTTTAACTATTTATTGTTTTTGGTTTAAGTGTTTTTTTTGTTCCATAATAATATTAAGATTTTTATGTAATATTATTATGGATTTAAGTTCTGATAATCTGCTTATTTGGTGCTTAACCATAAATTTAAGGCACGATTCAACTCCATTAAGGCACTTGTTATCACCTGTTAAATTATTATGTATCCAAACACAATCTTTAAAAGATAGCCACATTAACTTATTTTCATACTTACATTTTAGCCCTAATAAAGACTGTTCGCTACAATATTCTTTTGCTGTTTCTAATTTAGCCATTGGTATATTCTTTTAGTTGGTTAAGAATTTTATTTTTTGTTTTCGCATCAATACCTGCTCCTGCAATACCATGATGGTAAGCCATATTCATAACGGTGAACATTTGCTCTTTAGTAAAATATTCCGTGTTTTTTATATTTTGATTTGAAAATTCAGACATAGAAAGTTCAAACCGGCTTGTTAATAATTGCTCTTTTGTCATCGGGCTAAATTCTGATAGTATAGCTTGTATTTCTTCTTTTGTTGGCTTTAATCTGCCTTTTTCTACCTCTGCAAGTCTTTTGGTATCAACGCCTATTTTTCTTGCAAAAGAAGCAGTAGTCATTTTTTGAAAATGCCTTAAAGTTTTTAAATTGTCTGCTAAAAATGTGTTCTGTTTCATAATTTATATTTTATTGGTTAACTTAGAATCCATTTAGAAAATAATTTTAAAGCTATTTTTATACCTCTTTTTGTGAATGGGTTTTGCGCTATCTCATAATTAGCTTTTAATTCATCGGATAGTTTATTAAAAGAGTCTTGCTGTTTTCCTATGATTTTATTAAGACGCATTATTTCTGAATTTTTATTATGGCTAATTTTAAAACAGTACTCATCTATTGCTTGTAATAAAGAGTTTTCATCTACTGCATTTTCAGTATAACCAATTCGGTTAAATTCTATTTCATATTTTAACAACACATCCTTTAACTTCACTTCCCCTGCTTCATCAGGTACGGGTTTCGGTGTTACAGATTGCTCATATTCTTGCTGCATTAAAGGTTGCAATTCATCATAACAAGTTTTGCAGAAATAGTTTTCTCCTGAATCTTGCTTCATGGATTCGGTAGGGAATTTATTTTCGCAACTTGTGCATACTTCTGTATCTAATGGAGGTGGTAATATTTTAGACATTCTTTTCAGTAATGAACCTTTAATACATTCAATCCATGCGTTATGTATTTTTTTACCATTCTCTCCATCAGTTACAAAAGTATCATCAGACTTCAGCCATTCATCAACTACTTTCATTACTTTATACAATGTTTTATACCTCCCAATATCTCCGTTTGCAGGTACGGGGTGTTGGAATTGGGCATGATACTTTTCGATTGATATTAAAGCTATTCTTAACTGCAATGTGTTTAAATTACCATGCTCGGCATTCATACCTGTAATTGCAATAAATTCATCATTTAATACCTCCTCCGGTGTCTTTGTATTCATGGTTTGTGTTTTATTTTTGGTTATTATGTTTATAGGTTAGGTAATCTTGTTCGGTTATCGGCGTTGAATATGTAGCATAATAAGTAATCCCGTCAACTGTTGTTATAGGGTAACTACAGCCTTGAAACCATTTATCAACCTTTACATAATTATCTCGACCTTGATGTTTACCAATGATGTAAAGCGGCATTTTGCTTACTTCTCTTTCTTCCCACCATTCCAATTCACGGAATAGATTAGGGTATTTTTTACAAGTCATTTCAAAATCAATACCATGCCCATCCGATAAGTCTATTTCATAAACAGTTCCAATATCATCAATATTAGACGGGTAATCAGCAATTAATTTATAACGTGGCTGTAAAAGTTTTTCTACTTGTTCCTGTTTCATGTTGTATAGTTTATTTGGTTAGTAGTTCGGGAGATTCGTAGATATTACCGATGACAATCATTTTTGATACTTGCTTTGGTTTGAATTGTGGAATTATACCGCCGCATACAGCACCATGATAGTGAGAACGATTTATGCAATATCCAATATTGTAATCTGAATTTGCATCTCCATCATGGAAGAAAACTTCATAGCACCCATAATTTATTTTATCCCAATCACCTTTTGGTGGTTCACGTAAAATATCCCCCTCATAAATCTCTTTACCGTTCTTGTCTTTTAAGCCTGTGTATTGGGAAAGCGTATTAATATCAATTATAGTATTTGTAAAACTTGATTTCATTTCTGTAATAGAACTTTGAATACATGGCTTTAAATCTCCTTTGCCATCCCAGTCATAATTAAAATATCCATAAATAAATTTTCCTGTATTTGTACTAACGCCCCTAAATTTAATTTCTCTTTTCATGTTGTATAAGTGTTTAAGTGGTTGTTATTGGGGTTTAGAGTTGGTACTTTGCTTTTTTACAAAATACAATTCTGGTTGTTCAAATGGTATTAGGAAAAACATAGAATTATCCCAACTTTCGTAATTATCTGGTTCATTATCTGCATCTGGTTCAAAATCAGAATTATCTAATTCCATAGGTTCAGGTTCAAAATCACTTAAATCATTCTGCATTTCAAGTGCCATTTCAACTTTAATTGATTTGTACGGTGGAATAGATGCTGCAAATTCAGAAGTCCATTTTGGCTGTAATGGGAAAGAATCTGTAATAACGGAATTTCTAATATCCTTATTCTGAATAATAGGTAACCCTATTTTTAACCTATAAGTGTTGTTTTCCAATGGATTATAATAATGGTCTGCAACAAAATATTTTTCAGAAGGCGGAGGTGGGTAATTCTGACGTAATACAAATCCATCTGCATTTAATTTTTGTTCATCATATACTTCGTACCCACCTGCTGTTTTACCACATAGATAATAATGATACGAAGTTTCGCCCTTTTTTATACTCGATAAATAGTTTTGATACTCGTAATTCTTTGGATTAGCTATATTAAGCAATGTGCATCCAATACTACGGTAATACTTTATCCAATAATTTTCTCTTTCATTTACTGACGCTTTATCAATGTAACATTTAGTGTGTATAGTTTCAACCTCTTTAATAATAGGTTTTTCCCCTTGATTAAGTATCTCTTTTATATAGTTAATCTTATCTCTATTAGAAGCCCCTGTTTGGCTTATATGCCCACTTAATCTTTCTTGTAAAGATAAAATCGTTTGACCTACATAGAATATCTCGTTACTAATTGGATTTGTAAGCGTATATATCTTATAGCAAGATATATGGCTCTCTATAAGATGTAAAGTTGGATTATATGCTAAAACTTTTTGTGTCATTTAATGCCAAGTTTCTTTTTTATAGCTTCATTCATAAATGCTCCACCATTTGATTCTGTATTTACGGAATAATTAGTTTTTGGAGGAGTGGCAGTTAAATCCTTAACCTTATTTGTTTGCTCATTTATATTTTGAATCTTAACATCTTTTTGGGGTGCGAAATATGCTTCTAATGGCTTATTCCATTTTTTTGGTAAATCCCGTGTACCCGATAAAACTTTCTGTAAAGTAGTTGGTGGCATTTCTAATGTTTCCTCAATTTTATAAATTGGAACATAAACAGCCATATCATCTATACTTTTTTGAATCTGTTCTTTGGTCATATCTTTTAGACTTTCTCGGACAAAGATAGACAAATTCTGACAACCACCAAATAAATCTTCAATTATTTTCCAGATTATCCACCAATACCCTCCCCATAGAAAGTAAAACAGGTAGTTTATTTACCCATTTTGGTTACTAAACCCATACTTTGTCATATTTGCCTTATTCTCCTCCTTAAGCCATACCCCTACCACCTAACCCCAGATAGCCCCTAAATACCCCCTTAAAACA
>Ga0181338_1000011_pt1 | contig 67307 bp, 112 predicted proteins | sample Sp13VDMM110SD_FD_122168 | JGI IMG/M metagenome (GOLD analysis project Ga0181338, IMG submission 122168) | Freshwater viral communities from Lake Michigan, USA - Sp13.VD.MM110.S.D | ecosystem: Environmental > Aquatic > Freshwater > Lake | place: USA: Michigan | collected 2013-04-23
CATCCCTGTAAAGCGGGATGGCCGCTCAAGTAGAATAGAACCGCAACTATCAAATCAGACCAAGCCGTCTCACCCGAGGCGGCTTTTTCATTGGAGCAACGGATGGCACTTAGAGCATTGAAAACCGACGAAGAGATCGCAGCCATTCCGCTGGATCAGCCAATCCTGGTTGAACTGCCGGGCGGCACGATCGATGAAGGCGACGAAACCATTGTCGCTGACAAGCCAAAGCCCAAGGAGCCCGAACAGGTCGACGGCGCCAAGGTTCTGCAGGAGCAACTGGAAGCCTCCCAGCGCGCTCAGGTGGAAGCCAACGCCCGCGCCGAGAGAGCCGAACGCGAGGCCACGGAAGCCCGCCGGCTCGCTGCGGAAGCCGAGAAGCGCAACAGCAGCCTTGAAAGCGACGTCATCTCTGGCGGCCTCTCAGCGGCTCAGGCAGAGCGCGACGCGGCCAAGCTGGCATTTGAAACGGCAGGCGAGGCCGGCGACTACAAGGCCATGGCAGACGCTCAGGAGCGGATTGCGCGGGCTGCGGCCAAGATCCTTTCGTTCGAGGCCGGCGCCGCCGAGATCGCAGAGCGGCCCAAGACGGAAGCGGTACAGCGGCAGGAACGTCAGGCCCCGGCCGATCCGATCGCCGCGGTCGACGCCAACCCGAATCTCTTCCCGGCTGAAAAGGAATGGCTCAAGGCCCATCCGGACGCCGTGACCGACTACAAGCGCAATACCGAGCTTGGCGTGGGCTATGAACGCGCTGTGAAGCAGGGGCTGGTTCGCGGCACCCCGGCCTATTTCGCATTCCTCAACGAGTTCATGGGCTACGAGAAGGCCGCCAGCAATGACGATAACGATGGGAGCAGAGACGTGTCAGCACCTGTAAGCCGGAACGAGCGGGACGGCAACGGTCGCCCCTCGCAAAACCGCATTACGCTATCGCCGGAACAGCGGGAGATTGCGCGTTCCATGGGCGTTACAGACATCGAATACGCCCGGCAGGTTCAGGCATTCGAGGCGGCCAAGCGGGCCGACCCCGACAAGTACAACGCACGGTAAGGAGCAACAATGTCCCGCGCACCCGTAAGAGCCACAGCCATTCGCGAGCCGGAAGCCCCCAAGGCTCACGGCAAGACCCGTCTCCGCAAGCAGGCCGCCCAGCGCTCGCTGCTGGACATCGACGCCGATATCGTCAACGCGCTCAAAGCCCAAGGCGTCGACCTGCAATGGGTGACGGATTCGGTCCTCGGCCAAGCCGCCCCGCAAAACCGCATGGCCTTCGAGATCAACGCTTGGGAGCCTGTCACCCCCGACATGTTCGATGGCATCTTCGACGGCATGTTCACCCGCAAGGGCCACAAGGGCGAGATCAACTACGAAGGCCTGGTTCTGATGTGGCGGCCTCTGGAACTTACCGAGGAAGCCGCGAGGGAAGATCGTATGGCGCGAGACAACGCCATCATCGCCCAGCAGAACATGATCAAGGGCGGGCATATCCCGGGCCTGTCTGCCGGCTTCGAAGCGGACCATCCGTCGGCGATCAGCAAGAACGTGTTCAATCGCTCGATCAAGGCGCCAATGGACATCCCAACGGATTGATCAAATGCAGGCAACTCAGTTCGGTAATACAATCCGCATCACGTATCCAGCCACGTTGACGGAAACCTATGTGCGCTCTTGGCGCGAGCGGTTGCTGTCTTGGCCGTGGCGCCCGTGGGTCAAAATCGGCGAACGCGAGACAACTTTTTCTTTGATCCAGCGGCGCATGATCGAGACCGAGCGCGCCATGAAGGCGGCTCTAGAATCTTCTATGTATAACGTGCTGAATGCGCCGACTTCTTGACTGGGAACGCGACGCTATCGTCCAAGCCATGATCGACAACGAGAAGCCTTGCGCTATCGCGTCCGAGTTTGGTGTTTGCGACCGCTACCCGATGATGCTCGCACAACGAAGGGGCGTGCCGCCTCGTTCAACCCGCGGCAGGCCAAAAAAGGAACAACTCGAAAAAACCGTCGTAGTAGTCTAATCTAGAGATTAGCGGGCAACGCGCTGTTGTCCTTTTCGCCCTTCTCGCGAGGTTCGCGGTGACGGGTTGGCAAAAGGACAACCTATCGTGGCGAATACGAACGCACCGAACGGCTTCCAGTACTTCGGACGCCTTGAAGGCGGGTCGCCCACCGAGGGCCTGACCCCCGCACTTGTTTCCAGTGGTGATGTCAATCCGATCGGCTATGGCGATACCGTCAAGCGCACGGCCGGCGGCTATGTCACTGCGGGCACCGTCGACACCGCTTCCGTGGATGGAATCTTCTACGGCTGCTCTTACCTCTCGACCGCTATTGGTCGGGTGGTGTTCGCCAACTACTGGCCCGGCTCCGGCGCGGGTTCGGATGTTTCCGTCCTGCTCTGCACCGATCCGCAGGCCACTTTCGTCGTTCAGTCCAACAACACCGCCATCACCCAGGCGGACATCGGCGCGAACATCGAATTCGTGGTCGGCGCTCCGAACGCAACGACCGGGTTCTCCACTCAGTCCGTGGCTCAGTCACTGATCGCCACGACCGACACGCTTCCGTTCCGGATCGTCGGGCTGCTCTCGCAGTCGGCGCCTCCCGGCACCAACGGCACCGACAACACCTCGGCTTACAACCGCGTCATCGTCCAACCCAACAACTGGGACCGCAAGTCCCTTGTTGGCGTGGTTTAAGGGAGGGATTGAACTATGCCCGTCGCACTTTCGAGCATCCGCAACCTTCTTTTGCCCGGCCTCTGGGCTGTCACCGGCAAGTACGATCAGCTTCCCGCGATGCGGAAGCAAATCTTCAAAGAGCGCAAGTCCAACATGGCGCTCGAACAGTCAACCAGCATGCGCTACATCGCGCAGGCTTATCTCAAGCAGGAAGGCGCTCCGTCTCAGGCGGACAACGCCTCCGGCCAGCGTTACACCTACAACCAGACGCACAACGAGCTGGCGGTTCTGTTCGCCATCACGCGCAAGGCGATCGACGACAACCTGTACAAGACCGAGTTCGGCCCCGCCGTCATGGGTCTGAACGAGGCCTTCGACCGCACCAACGAAGCCTTTGCGGCCGACGTGTTCAACAGCGCCACGACCTACACTGCTGCAAACGGCGGTGACGGCAAGGCTCTGCTTGCGACCGACCATCCGGTGGACGGCGGCACGTTCTCGAACCTGGCATCGCCAGCGGCGTCTCTGAACGAGACCTCGCTGCTGAACGCCCAGGTCGCGATCAATGCCAACTTCCGCGACAACGCCAACCAGCGCATGAACGCGAAGCCCCGCAAGCTGATCGTTCCTCCGCAGCTCGAACCGATCGCCATCCGCCTGCTCAAGACCGAGTTGCGGCCCGGCACCGCCATGAACGACGTCAATGCCATCCTCTCGACTCAGGGCGGCATCCCCGACGGCTATCTGGTCTGGAACTATCTGACCTCGCAGTTCGCGTGGTTCCTCCAGACCAATCAGGACGGTTTGGTCTACATGAACCGCGTTGCGTACGAAACGGACATGTCAGTCGAGTTCTCTACCGACAATTTGCTCGTCAAGGGCTACCAGCGCAACAGCTATAACTACAACGAGCCCCGCGCCCTCTACGGCAGCAACCCGACTTCGTAACCTTCACACGGGAGAGATCGAAAGGTCTCTCCCGCTTCCCATCGCACCCGAAGACTAGGGACGGGTCTATCCCTGTATTAAGGAATCGAAGATGGCTAACAACACCAACAATCAGTATCTTGTCGACCAGTTCGGAATGCCGCTTTACGGCGTGTCCGGCATGTTGCCGTTCACCGGCAATTACTTCTGGGTCGACGAGACCAACGGCTCCGATGGCAACACTGGCGGCCCGCAGGATCCTTTCGCCACGCTCTCGCAGGCGCTGTCCAAGTGCACCGCGAACAACAACGACGTGGTGTTCCTGACCGGCTCGGTTCACCCGACCTCGCAGGTTGCATGGAGCAAGAACAAGACGCATCTGATCGGGCTTTCCCCGCCGTCGCAGAACAGCCGGGCGCGCATCGCGGTTGCCAACACCGCGGCCACCACTGGCGCCATCAGCCCGTTCGTCAACGTCACGGCTCAGGGCTGTGTCTTCCAGAACATCGAGGGCTTCGCCGGTATCAACCAGGCGACGACGCAGGTTACGTGGAACGAAGCGGGCGGTTCGAACTACTACAAGAACTGCAACTTCATCCAGACCGGCAACGCCACTGCTTCGGCTCAGGCCGGCTCCCGCGCGCTGACCATCACCACCGAAGGCGAAAACCTCTTTGAGGATTGCACGATCGGCGGCGATACGCTGGTTCGCGCCACCAACGCCAACGCCACGCTGGAACTCAAGTCCGGCACCCCTCGCAACGTGTTCAAGCGCTGCGTCTTCCAGTCTTGGGGCACTGTCGCCGGCAATACCCAGGTTCTGGCTGGCTCGGGCGGCATGGATCGTTACGCGCTGTTCGAGCAGTGCACGTTCCACAACTTCGGCACGTCGCAGACGGTGGCTATCACCAACTCAGGCGGCAGCCCGGCCGGCAACATCGTTCTGAACAACTGCATCGTGGTCGGATCGACCAAGATCGCCACGGCCGGCGTCTACGTCAGTCAGATCAGCGCGGCGGGTGGCGGCACCACCTACCTCGGCGTTGCCGCTTCGTAATCAATCGAGAAGGAAACACAGCAATGAGCCGTGCACGTCATGGAATGAGTTCCAAGCCGAAGGCCTACGACGCCAAGGGCTCCAACGTCATGAAAGAGGCGATGGAGAAGAAGCGCGGCGGGTCTGTCGGCAAGGAAGTCGACAAGCCGGAAGGCAAAAAGGCCAAGATGCGGATGGACAAACGCCCGCGTCGCGCTGCCGGCGGTCGCGTCGGTTCGGACAAGTCGCCGTTCAGTTCGGCGGCCCGTCCCGGTCAGAACACGGAAGCAGCCAAGCCGTAATGGGCAAGCTCTCGGCAAAGGCCCGCGACAGTCTGCCTAAAGGGGACTTCGCGGGGCCTGACCGGAGCTATCCCATCAACGACCGGAATCATGCGGCCAATGCTCTGGCCCGGGTCAGTCAACACGGAACGCCGGAGCTAAAGGCCAAGGTCACCGCTGCGGTTCATCGCAAGTATCCCGAAATGGGGAATTCCTGACGTGCCGCTTTACCAGACCATTACCTACACGACGACAGGCACGAAGCAGTCGCTGAACCTGGATCCGTCGATTGTGCCGTTCAATGCCACGGTAGCGGTCACGCTTACCGCAGGCACGACCTCGTACAAAATGCAGTACAGCGTCACCCCGTTTGACACCGCGGACGCCAGTTCAAATTGGTTTGACTCCACGGATATTCCCGCCGCCACGACTTCGAGCGCGGTCAGTTCTCTTCCGTTCCCGGTATCTCGCGTCCGGCTCATTATCGCCGCTCTGTCTGGCGGCAACCTTGTCCTTGAAGTCAACCAGGGCATCAGCACCAACTAGGTTATCACTCATGAAACAGATTTTGATAGCCTTCATCCTGTGGATGGTGGCCGGGACTGCTTTTGCCCAAAGCCCGCAAACAGTGAAGCTGTGCGTGTCGACCGGGGGCAACACATGCCCGCTGGTTACGGCATCCGCTCCGCTCCCGGTCACGGGCTCGTTCTCGGCCACGCTGAGCGGGTTTACGCCAAACGGCAATTACGCCACGCTAACGGCGACCGCCGCATCCTCCGCGTCGACTGCCATGCCTGCGGGCGAGGTGGTGGCGTTCCAGAATACTTCCTCGATTGACCTGTCCTGCGTGATCTCCAGCGGGGCGGCGACTGCCACGACCAACAAGATTATCCTCCGCGGCGGGGCCTCGGTGTTCCTCACGGTAGGGTCCAACGCCAACGCTGCTTGTATCAACCAGACGGGCTCGGCATCGAACGTAGTCGTCATGGCCGGCGGCACTGGGCTTGGAACGAACTTTGGTGGCGGCGGTTCTGGCGGTGGTGGAGGCGCGGTTACTCTGGCGTCTGGCGCCGTCGCATCTGGCGCGTACTCTTCTGGGTCGATCGCCTCGGGGGCTGTTTCATCGGGCGCCTATGCTGCCGGCGCTCTTGCTGCGGGGGCCTTCGCTACCGGATCCGGTGTCGATGGCTGGGATATCACTCAGGGCGCCAAGGCGGATGCTGTTTGCGGTACGGCTACCGGCACATGCTCGGTTATCGCGCTGCTGAAATACCTCAACAGCGCGGTCAACAGTTCGATCCCAGCCGGCACGGCGCTTATCGGCGACGTCAACCTCCGGCAGGGCGGTACAGCGCTGAGCGCGACGAATGGCGTCTTCTCCAACCTTCTGCAAGGCAATGCGGTCCTGTCGGCAACAAATGGTCTCTATGCCAACCAACTCCAGAGCAACGCTGTCCTTTCCGCTACGAACCCGACATTCTCGCAGTCGGTTGCGGGGACGGCCGGTGGCATCTCCAATTATTTCGTACAGCCAGCGGCCTCGGACAACCACGCCACGATCAAGAACGGGGCGGGGCTAGTTTACCACGTCTCCGTCACCAACAATTCCGCAACGGTGAATTATCTCAGGCTCTACGACGCCGGCACCGGGTTTAATGGTTGCAACAGCGCGACCAATATCATCGGGCAGTGGGCTATTCCTGCCTCTACCAGCGTTGGCGGCATTACCTTCCCATTCAACCAGGGGCTAGCGTTCACAACCGGCATTTCGATTTGCGTCACGTCCGGCTACGCCACGACCGACACGACAAACGCCACGGCTTCAGCCATGAGCGTCAACGTCGGTTACAAGTGAGAATGGCCATGAAGCGCTTCTTCAGGCTTGCAGCCTTCCTCGGGTTGCTGCTGGCCTCTTTCTGGGCCGCATCACCCGCATCGGCCGCGTGCGCGGGCGGGACTTGCTACGGGATTGCCACCGGCAACTGGAGCACTTCTGGAACGTGGTCCACGTCATCCGGTGGGGCGTCCTGCGCCTGCACGCCCGGCACGGGTGATAACATCGTTTTCGACGCCGGCAGCAGCGGCAAGACATTCACCATCGACACAAGTTTCAGCATTGGCAATCTGACGGGGACTGCGGCCACGACGGCGGCGCTCACTTACAACGCCGTCACCCTCACGGTAACAGGGACGAATTTTACCCTGCTTTCGAGCATGACGGTAACCGCCGCGTCATCGTCTCGAATCACCTCGTTCAATCCTGCGTCCGGGACGCTTGCCGTTACCACGGCTGGGAAGTCTTTGGGGGCGGTAATCGTCAACGGGACCGCGGGAACGACTGTTCAGCTTCAAGACGATCTGACATTCCTCGCGGGTGGCAGCCTTACGCTAACCCAGGCTACGTTTGACGCCAATAATCATAACATCACTGGTGGCGCGTTTCTCAGCAATAATTCGAATACAAGGACCATCACGCTTGGGAGCGGGACTCATACCTTGAATGCCGCGAGCGGAAACGTTTGGGATACGACTACTACTACGGGCCTGACTATGACGCCAAACACTGCGTCGTTAGTCGTGTCGTCCACTGCCACGGCTGTTCGGAATTTCGTGACTGGTGGTTTGAATTTTCAGGGGTCGTCCTTGTCGCTAGTTAATTCAGGCGCAACGCCTGCTGTTATAGCGATTTCTGGCGCCGGGATCATCGCAAGTCTTACCATGACCGCGCCGCTGAGCGTCACCTTCGCATCGGCGACGACATTCACAATCACCAATGCTTTCACGTTGGCTGGAACGGCATATAATAATATCTTGGATATCGCTACGAACGCCACGGGCGGCGCCTCGGCCATGATCTCTGTAGCGAGTGGGACGCCGACGATTGCATGGGCGGCGATAAAGGGGATTACGTTTACGGGCGGCGCGACATTTTCAGCTACAAACTCTTTTGACTTGAAGGGCAATAGCGGGATCACCATCAGTGGCCCCGCTGGTGGCGGGGGCGGGAAAATCATTGGTGGATAAAAAAGTGACATTGTTTCGCAGTCTCATCGTCGGCGTCGCCGTTTTGTGGGCCAGCGCAGCCTCTGCGTGGCCTGTTCGTGGGGGTACATCGACTGCGTTTAACAACGGCGTCTACGAGATGCAGCCGAACTTTGTCGGCATCGGCGGCGATTATGCAACGCTCAACTACCTGAAGAACGCCTCCGGAAACTGGACATTTCGAGATAATCAAGGCACCCCTGCGCCCGATGCTTTGGACGCCTACGGATATTTGCTTCCTAACAGCGATCCAATCCTCAATCATACAGGCGCTCAATATTCGATCAGAATACCCGCTCTCAAGTACATTCAGGGGAACTGCCCGAACGGGATTACCGGCGTTTGCTGGGCGATTCCGGTAGAGGGGAAAGGCACGATCGGCAACCCGACAACGATACTTACGAGTTCAGTCGTTGGCGGTACTGCAACTGTTACCACGGGCGCGACGACAAGGATCACGTTCTCCGCTCCACAGGCTTTTGAAGCTGGGATGGAGGTGCCGATAAGCGGCACCAGCGGCGTCACCATGACGAACTACGTCGGCGGAACGTTCACCGCCCCCACCGGCACCACCACGGCTTGGACAGTGTGTGCCAGCGGGTTGACCACGACGACAATCGAGCTTTGTTTCAACGACCAAACCACCAAGCTGCAAACCTCCGGAACCCCCGGCGGGACTACCGTTGTTACCTACGGGCGCAATGCGGTGGGCGTGGCGACAAACGGCGTCATCATCGGGCGGGTCACGACAAGCCCGGTTAGCATGAACCTTGGTATCGTCACTCAGGACGCTACTACGCCGATCACCTATCGCAACGGCAGGGATGGGTTGGGCCTTGTCCTGCTGGGTAGCGAATACACTCGCTGGAAAGCCGGGCAGAAGTTTGGTGCCGCTTATCGCGCGAAGACAGTCGCCGCCCGGCCGGGCGTGTGGCGACACCTGAATACGATGAATTTGAATTTGGCCCAGGAGGTGAATTGGGCCGACCGGATGCCGGAAGGCTATGTTTCGTATAATTCCCAATACGACCGCCGCGGCACGACGACCTATGTAGGCACGACGACCAGTAACGGTAACGACTACTCCGCGACTTCTGCCGGCGGCGGTGCGCCGACCGACCGCAAGCAAATCATCCTATCATTTGATGCCGCGTCGGTCAGCGTTACGTCAGGCGCGGGCGCTCTTGTCACATGGACGGGGCACGGCTTGTCGACAGGCAGTCCGTTCAATTTCTTTTTCACGATAGGCGGCGGAGCGTTGCCGGGCGGGGTTTCTTCTGTCCCGACTACATACTATGCGATTACCACATGCGGGAGCTGCGACGCAAATACAATCCAGTTCGCCACCTCGGTAGCAAACGCCGTCGCTGGAACTGCCGTCACTACGTCCAGCACTGGAACCAGCGTTCTCGCTCATGCCACGGTCATCTCGACCAGTGTCAGCGTCACGGCTAGCAATCCGAACGTCACATGGACACAGCATAACCTGAGCGTTAACGATCCTATTGCGGTGTCCGGTTCGCTTCCGGCGGTGTTCAACGATCAGTTCAATTACTACGTTGAGTCGGTCGTCAATGCGAACACGATCACCCTCAAGGGCTCGATTGGAGGGAGCGTCATAACTCCGGCTACGTCCGCGACGTTTTCCGCTGTTCGCAGCCCGACCCTCAACTTGGACGGCGTAACCTATCCAATCCGGAGCATCGCCAATCAAGGCGTAGGAGCCGCCACAACTTCCTATCCGATCCCGCGCAGTGCTGCTGGCGTCAAACTGTACGCCTCCATGGTCCTGGATCTGGTCATGGGCTCTTGGCAGAAAAACGGCGGTGACGTATCGCGCGGCACGCAATACTATTCAAGCGGCTGGCCCCCAGAAGTTGCTTTGCGGGATTGCATTGAGATCGGGGCGCACTGTTGGTTCCCGATGCCGCGCTATGTATTAGACGGCGTTAATGGGATCACTGATTATCCTGCCGGCCTTGCGGCGATGATCCGCAGCACCGCGCCAAGCTGGCATATCCCAAGATATGAAATTACCAACGAGACGTGGAACGGCGCCGCGGATTTTCCGGCGACTCGAATTTTTACAGGCCACGCACTTATGTACAAGGCTACGGCTGGGTGGGTTGACGGAACGCTTAACCAGCTGGTGGGTAAAATCGGCTCTGTGATGGGGCAGTCCATCAATGCCGCCTATGGTGGCGGCGCCCCGGCCAACCGCTACAAAATGATGGTAGGCGTCCAGACCTTTAACTTCACGGGAGCGAATGCTGCTACAACCGTAGCGCCGCGCCTGACTGCAACAGACTACATCGGGCAGTCCACGTCGCCGCAGACTGGCTATACCAAATCGGCGGCGTCAGATTGGGTCACCGGTATTGCGTCCGCGCAGTATTTCGCGCCGGGTTACACGGCCACCTCGGTCGCGACCACGCTGGGAGCTGCGTATTCGTCTGGGGTCATTCGCGCGCAGATTGCGGGGACCACACTCACTCTGAATTCAATCCGATCCGCCACAACTCCGGCGTTCGGGATTGGTTCTGTACTCACGCAGGGGCCAGGAATCACCCAAACAACCGTGCTTAGCGGAGGCCCCACCACTTGGACTATAGATGTCGATCAAGGGATCATCGACGCAAATACTGATATCGCCTACATCTCGTCGGGTAGTGATCCAGCGGCTCTCACGGAATATCTGGACTCGTCATACCGAACTGCGCAATTCAGCGGGTCGATCAGCGGGACGACCTTAACGGTTGCCCCTGGTGTGACCGGCTACATTTTCCCGACTGGCGGCAGTGGCGGTAATTTCTTGATGGGGCCAAGTGTTGCGCCGTATACGCAGATCACAGCGCAAACCAGCGGCACGACGAACAAAGACGGCACTTACACAGTATCGGTCAGCCAGTCGGTGGCATCGGAGACGATGACCTCGCATGGCGTGTTTGACGTACCGACCAACAATTTGATGTCACAGCGCGCGGTGACATTTGCCAACTCATATACAAATCAGTGGACGGTAGCGCTGGGGGTGGACGGCTACGAAGGCGGATATTCCCCAGACTTTACTGCTGCTGGTCTGACTCCAGCAGAGCGAATGTACGCTGCCGGCAAGAACGTCGCCGTTACGCCGCTGTCGCCAACGGGTATCTACGGAATTGTCTTGGAGAATGCGCAGAACGCAAAGGACGCTGGGGTCAGTTTCCCGAGCCAGTTCAACTATACCGGCATCACCCCGGCCTCAAACGCATGGAGCGCGATTGACGACCTGTTCATGCCTGAACCGTACTTGATAATCGACGCCTACAAGTCCATCAACTTCCTGTTGAAGCGCGACATGCAGTTGCCTGGGTATATGAACGACAACAGCCCGATGTTCTTGGAGAAGTCCGCCTAGCGACGCGGGGTCGCAACGAAGTTAAATGCCCGGAACGGATAGATCCCGCATTTCCTGAATTCGTCGTGACTCAAGGGGCCTTTCTCGTATAAAAAATCGATAAAGGTAAAAACATCGTAGTTGAGACTGGACGTCAGGTAGTCGAATAGCAAGTTCCGATCAAGGCCAGCATTGGCATCGGCGCCGCATTCGAAAATGATATTTGGCCGGCATCTCATAATGAAGTTTCTGCCGCCAGTGAGCGCGGCGAGTTCAGCACCCTCGATGTCGATTTTAACCAGATCAAAGGGGCCCAGGTCGAGAGCGTCGAGAGTGGTGATCTTCACCTCGTAGCGGTTTACCGGGTCGGTTGACGGATTGTCGCCCTGCAAGCGGCTAAAGCCCGGCTTGGCTAGATTTTCTTCGAACACAGCGGCTCCAAGCCGATCTGAAACGGCGACCTGTTTTACGCGCACATTAGGGAACTTGCGTGCGAGCCAGCCAGCCTTAGTCGGCGACGCTTCAATGGCGGCATGGTTGCCGCCGGGCGCAAACTTCATGGCGAGGCTTAGAAACGACCCGATATGACAGCCGACGTCCAAGACGTTGGATCTTTTGTTCAGCAGCCGCCCCAGCACCTTAGGAAGGTGCCGTTCTTCGTAAAATACTTCCGCTAGTTCCGGGTGCGCCGACCGATGGCGGGATGCGAGCACCCATTGGATATTCTTGGCGACGCCCTCAAGCGGAGACGCAACGAGCCTGGACTTCAGTTCGAGAGTCTTATTCATGGTCGTTTGCGCCTTTTGGAGGTGTCGTCCGGCATCCCAAATCCAGTGAGAATGCAATAGAAAAGAAGCGCCACCCAAGCTGCCATGAATAATCGGATAAACAGGACGTCCATTTAAATCACATGCTCATTTGCGCCCGATTCCTCGTAGAAGGAACTTGCTGGCAAGGTAGCTAAGAAGGACCGTCGCGGCCAACGAAAGCCACGCGGCCAACCCGAAGTACAACGAGTTAAATTCAGAGTGCATCCCGCCACGCTACCCCACGTTGCCCATCCCCGCCAAGGGTCAAGATAGGTCTCCGCAAGGGGATAAAGGTTCAAAGTTAACCGCCTCCGGGCGGTTTTTTGTTGGGAAATCCGAATAATGACATCAAGCGGCACCACCTCATTCGCGATGTCGAATGCTAGCATTGCGGTGGCGGCCTACTCGCGCCTGAAAATTCGGAGGACGTCTTTGCTCGCCGAGCATATGCAGGACGCCTATACCGAATTCAACCTGATGCAGTCCAAGTTCTCAAATCTTCCTGTAAACCTCTGGACTGTAGATTTGGTCAGCGTTCCCTTGGTGGCGGGGACGGCAACCTATGACGTCGACCCGGACACCATCCAGATCCTGGATGCTTACCTTTCGCTCAACTCCAGCACCGAGAACGACCGGCTCATCTTCCCGATATCGCGCACGGAATACGCCTCCTATCCCAATAAGACGGCTCAAGGCGTGCCTTCCGTGTTCTGGTACGATCGCCTCATCTCGCCGACAATAACGCTCTGGTACGTCCCTGACGCAACCAGCACCTACACCCTGAAATACTATCGATGCGTCCAGATCCAAGACGCTAACTTCCCCGGCGGCGAGACCCCGAACGTCCCATACCGTTGGCTGGATTGCATGGTCGCTGAGCTGGCACACCGGCTCTCCCGCATATGGGCTCCTGAGCTTGAAGCCGTCCGGGAAAAGGACGCCGAGAAGGCGTGGAACATCGCGGCCACGCAGGACGTCGAGAATGTTGACTTGAACATCATGCCGCAAGTCGGGGGCTACTACCGATGACAGGCGGGTGGAAAAGGGATTATGACGCCCCGGCCGTCGTCTACATGGTGACCAACTCAACGAACGGGAAACGATACATCGGAGTGACCAGCAAGGGGACTGGACGTCGGCTGAGGGAGCATTTCTCAGCGGCGAAACGCTCGGGGAATGGTGCTTTTTACAAGGCAATTCGCAAGCATGGCCGGGGTTCTTTCACAATCCAAATTCTCAAAGAATGTCCATCCCTCCGAGATGCTTACGCCGAAGAAATAAAATCGATTGCGGATTTGAAGCCTGAATACAACAGCACTCTCGGGGGAGACGGCCAATTAGGTCGTCCACTGTCTGAAGAGGCGAAGAGGCGGATAAGCCTCGCGAATAAAGGGAAACAATTTCACCTTGGTAAGCGCCACACCGACGCGACCAAGACGCTCTTGCGTCAGATGAACAGCACGCCTGAAGCTCAGGCTAGGTGGCGTCAGTTTTCGCGCATGGGGCCATCTGCCAGATCCCGCCGCGTTGTTTGTCTTGACGATGGTATTCAATTTGAAAGCGCCGCCAGCGCCGCAACTCATTACGGCGTATCAAAAAGTTCACTTATTGAACTTTGCCGCGGGCAGAAATATCGCAAATCAGTCGGCGGCAGGCGGTTCGCATATGAGGAGGCGGCGTAGATGACTGGGCCGTGGCACCCTACCGGGCGCGCTCGCGTCAGCATGACGAGTCCGCAAGCTCACGCGATATGCGATGATTGCGGATTTCGATATTTGCACGTCGACCTGCGTTGGAAAGTCCAGTGGGCCGGCGCCAAGGTCCAGAACCTGCGCTTGCTGGTCTGCAAGACGTGCTGGGACAATCCGCAGCCGCAGCTCAAGGCCATCGTCATCCCCGCGGATCCTTTGCCGATCTACAACCCGCGCCCCGAGGCTTACGCCGAAACCGTCCCCAATTTTATAGCGACGGAATCCGAAACGTTCTCTGGGTCTGACCTGACGACCCAAGGCGGCGACAACATCATTTGGGAGCTGGGCGACACGCCTCTTCCCGATCCGAACAACCCCGCTCTCTATCCGGACTCCTGAATGTCCAATATCCCTATCACGTCATTGCCGCTGGCGATCAGTCTCAGCGGCAGCGAAGTCGTGCCCGGTGTTCAGGGCGGGACCACCAAGCAAATCCCGATTTCGCTGATCAACTCGTCGAACCCGGCCAATCTTCCTGCGGGAGGATTGACGGGGCAGGCTTTGGTCAAGCAGACCGACGCCGATTATGACACGGAATGGCTGACCGCGACCGGCATTGGCACGGTTCAGGAAGTCGATACCGGCACAGGATTGACGGGCGGCCCGATCACCCTGACTGGGACGGTCGCGCTGGCGTCGATCGCTACCGGGAACGTTCTTGCCAATGTCAGCGGCGGCAGTGCCGCGCCTACGCCCAATACGCCATCGTCGGTTCTGGACGTCATCGGGTCTACCCGGGGAGACGTTCTTTACCGCGGGGCCTCCGGATGGTCTGCGCTGGCGCCCGGTACTGCCGGACAAATCCTCTCAACGGGTGGGGCCGGGGCTGATCCTTCGTGGTCTGCAGCCGGCGCTGGCACAACCACGTCGGTCGGCCTTTCCCTGCCGGCCATCTTCACCGTCTCAGGAAGCCCCGTTACGACGTCAGGGACGCTCACTGGTACGCTGGCGAACCAGTCCGCTAATCAGGTGTGGTCGGGCCCGACGGCGGGCGCTGCGGCTGCCCCAGCCTTTCGTGCGCTGGTTGGTGCTGACCTTCCCAATCCTTCGTCCTCGTCGCTCGGGGGCATTCAGTCCACAACTGGAGCCGCTAGTCAGTGGATTAGCACGATCTCAACCAGCGGCGTTCCGGGCCTTTCTCAGCCGGCGTTCTCCGATCTGTCCGGGAGCATTTCACTCTCGCAATTCGGCAATCAGACGGCAAACCGGGTTCTGGCCGGTCCTGCGAGCGGCGGTGCGACAACCCCGACGTTCCGGGCCATTGTCGGGGCTGATCTTCCCAACCCCTCGTCGACCACGCTTGGCGGCGTTCAGTCGCTGGCTGCCGTAACCAGCCGATGGATCAATACGATTTCGACGTCCGGCGTGCCGTCTGCCTCGCAACCGTCATTCACGGACATTTCCGGCACAGTACAGCCGTCTCAATTGCCTTCTATCGGCAACAACAACATTCTCGGAAACGTCTCCGGCGGCACTGCGGTTCCTGTCGGCATTACCGCATCAAACATCCTCGATATTCTGGGGTCTACCCAGGGTGATGTGCTTTACCGGGGATCCTCGGGATGGGCCGCTCTGACTGCAGGGACCAACGGCCAGGTTCTGACGACCTCTGGAGCCGCCGCCAATCCGGCATGGACCACGGTTACGGGCACGGGCACCGTCACCAGCGTTGCCACCAATAACGGTATTACGGGCGGCACGATCACGACCACGGGCACCATCGGGCTTGATGCCATCGCCAACGGCACGCTTCTGGCCAATACGTCAGGCCTTTCCCAGCACCCGACGGCTACGGCGCCGACGGCTATTCTTGACGTCATCGGATCCACGCAAGGAAATCTCCTCTACCGCGGCGCGTCAAACTGGACCGTTCTTGCCCCCGGGACGAACGGGCAGGTTCTGACTCAGGGCGCATCTACGCCGTCATGGTCGAATGCCGGCACGGTTTCCACCATAACGCCCAGCAGCGGTCTTACCTCAACCGTTACGTCCGCTGCCCCGGGAAGCGCGATCACGACCACGGGCACGCTCTATGCCTCGCAGATAGTCAATGCGCAGACCGGCACGTCCTACGCCATTGTTGACGGCGATCGTGCAAAACTGATCACGGCCACGAATGCGGCGGCGCAGGCCTATACCATCGCACAGGCGGGTGCAGCCTCGGCCTTTCAATCGGGCTGGCACACCAACATTCAGAACAACAGCACGAACGTTGCCGGCGTCATCACGATTACCCCGACCACCTCAACAATCAACGGGGCGGCTACTCTTGTCATCCAGCCGGGTCAGTCGGTCCGCATCGTCTCCGACGGGACTAATTATCAGGCCTTTGGGCTTGGGAGCGGCAAGCAACTCCCGGGCACGACGACGAGCGATGCAGCCAATGCCGGGAACATTGGCGAGTATGTCGAGAGCGAACTTGCGATCGGTTCGGCTACATCCCTTGTTACGAGTATCGCGAAGACCATTACCAGCATTTCTCTTACTGCGGGCGATTGGGACGTCCGCGGCAATGTCGGCATTTACCCCGCCAATACAACGAGCCTGACGAAAAGCCTTGGCGGCGTTTCCACCGTCACCAACTCAATCGGATCCGCCAGTGGGCGGGCTGTTGGTGGGCTCTTCCCCCCGACGGTGTTTGACGGGAATACGGCAAATTATTCGTCGATTGCTCCGTGCCGCTTCTCGCTAAGCACCACAACCACGGTATACTTGGTAGGGCTGGCGACGTTCACCGTAAGCACATGCTCTGCCTTTGGCATCATTAGCGCTAGGAGGGTGCGATAACCCCATTTGGAAGTTCTTCGGTTATCCTCAATGCGGCGAATACGCTGCTCTATACCTGCCCGCCTGGATGCCGGGTTAAAATCACGGATATCGTGTTTTCGAACACGAATACCGTCTATGTCATCAAAGTTGGCATGTGGAAGGGGCCCTCGGTTGTAGTCAATGGCCATCCTGTCGGCCTGGTCGATAGCTGGCCATCTCCTTTCAGCGTCTATTTGAATGAAGGGGAGTCGCTATACGGCACGGCCACGATAGCCGGTTGGGTAACGTGCACGTTCAATTACGAGAGTGTCGGCGGCGTAAATGCGGCCTTGCCAACGGATACGGTCAACTATGATCCGCCCGGGCTGTTTACCGACGTGACCGGCAAGACCCCGATGGGCTCAACTCTGGTAGTTGGGCAGAATACCATGACGGGCCTGTTCCTCGGGCAGTCGATGGTTTCCAACAACGTCATCGGCGTATCGACGCCATACGTTGCGGGGCCGACGGTTGCGAACATGCACATCAACGGTGCGTTCTATCGCGCAGAAGGGGCCATGCTGGGGTGCGGCGGGAATAGTGCAGACAATCCGGCTTCGAGGTTCGGCGACAAGGTAATTGCCGGCGGCGCGGCCGATCGGTTCAACGTCATCAATCGCTCCATCGGGTCGACCAATCCGCAGCATTTCGCCAAGACCGGATATTTCGGCGGGCACATCAGCCTTGCGGCGAGCAACCTTCGGGCATCGGCTCAGCAGGCCAGTTTTGTCGACCTTGAATGGGGAAGCCTTGCGGCGGTTTCCGGAATGGCGGCAACGGACTTTCGCGATGGCATCCGCGCCGTTGTAGCGTGGCTCAGGGAATGCGGTATCTACGCCCCGGTGTTTGTTGCCAAGCACACGCGGTTCGGATCCCTCAGTCTTGCAGGCGCTCCTGCGGTGCGTTCTGGCGTCGATATGGCGCTGAGCAGCGCGCTTGGGATTTTCGATGGGCCGGACATGGACACCATCCCGGACTCTGAACGCAACGGCGGCGGGCATCTCCTGACTACCGGAGCAAATTCGTCGGCGCAGCTTCGCTATAACCATCATGCCGCATTCTTTGGCTGGTAATCAGCACCCGGCCTGCTTTGTACCACCTATCATAAAAGGCGGCGGCTCGCCTCCTGTGCATACGGGAGGGGAAGCAATCATGGCCAGCGCGAACGCAGCGAGTGCGAGGATAGCAAGAAGCGCCAGTTTGAAGCTGATTGGCATGGCAATAGCCTATCACCACAGCCGCAGCGCGTTCAATACCTAAAGGGAATGCCGATTTGAACTATTCAGATTTCGTCGCCACGATCGCCAATGAAACGGTCATCACCGCGACGGACCCGAACTTTGTCCAGATTCTACCGCAGGCTATCGCTTATGCGGAAGACCGGATTTACCGTGAGCTTGATTTGCTCTCGACGGTAGTTCGGGACAGTTCGGCCCTGACCTCGGGCAACCGCAACTACACCTTGCCGCAAAACAATGGCCGGTTTGTCGTCACCAACGCATTCAACCTGATTACGCCAGCAGCCACCACCATTCCGGATAACGGCACGCGAACCCAGATGATCCCGGTGTCCCGCGACTTCCTGGATGCGGTTTATGGGAGTTCAACGGGGGCAGGTCAGCCGACCTATTACGCGCCTATCACGGATCAGGACTGGATTGTCGGGCCGTGGCCGGACGCGGCTTATACCATCGAGGTGGTTGGCACGATCCAGCCTACGCCCCTTAGCGCGAGCAACACCACAACGTATCTCACGCTGTACCTGTCGGACTTGTTCGTCGCGGCGGCGATGATCTTCATGAGCGGGTATCAACAGAACTTCGGCGCTCAGGCCGACAACCCGCAGATGGCGACGAGCTGGTCATCCGAATACGACAAACTGTTCGCGTCCGCCAACGTGGTTGAACAGCGCAAGAAGTACGCAGCGGGCGGATGGGGCTCGCTTTCACCAACTCCGGTGGCAACGCCAAGTCGATAACCAAACCAGCACCAGCAGAACTCTCAGGCCCTTCACGGGGCCTTTTTTATTGGGATTAAGAAATGCCAACAACCACCAACCGCGGGCTTGAAGTTCCGACGCACGGCTCGGAAGTCGACACCTGGGACGAGCCGCTTAACGAAAATTTCGGCTTGCTGGATACCATTGTCGGCGGCATCGCCAACATTGCAACGACTGGCGGGAACACGGTATTGAGCGCGGCGCAGGCCGCATGCGGTACGATCAGCATAACCGGCACACTCACCGCAAACGCTACAATTCAGTTCCCATCCGTTCAAGGTTGGTGGTCGATTGAAAATCTTACCGTCCCCGGCGCCTTCGCTGTTTACGCGCTCGGAAGTTCGCAATTCATCGGCATTCCCCCGGGAGAAATCACTGATATTCAGATCAATGCAGGCGTTGCCAAGTACCGCAACTTCGGCCGCGTGGGGTCGTACATGGATTTGGCGACTGCGACTGTGCCGGGATGGATAACTCTTTCGACCGTGCCGCCGTATCTTCTCTGTGACGGGTCAACCTTTAGCGCTGCTACCTATCCGGCGCTTGCCGCCATTCTTGGCACCACAACGTTGCCGGACGCCAGAGGGTCGGTATTTGCCACTTTGAACCAGGGGACGGGCCGCATTACGACGGCCGGCTCTGGCATTGATGGAGACACAAGGTTTTCGCGCGGTGGCGCCCAAACCGTCACGCTTGCGACCGCTGATATCCCGGCGCATACGCACGCCAACAGTCTTTCTGACCCGGGGCATTTTCATAATGTCAATGCGATGAATGGGACGGGCGGCGTATTCGTCGCCTCTGGCGGTGGGTACACCTATCTTGGCGACAATCAAACAACTACGAAACTAACCGGCATCACTCTGACGAATGCGAGCGCGGGCGGTGGCGGGGCTCATAACAATATGCCTCCGACCTTGATTACGGGCATCCGCCTGATCCGGGCCGCATGACGTGCCAATTGTCCCTCTAAGGCTTATCCCCGGGGTCAATGCAGATTTCACGCCTACGCTGAATCAGGCGGGCGTGTCTTCATGCGACCTGATCCGGTGGAAAGATAAACTTCCGCAAAAGCTCGGGGGCTGGGATAGGTTCTATCCGTACAATCTTTCTGGCGTGCCGCGCGATATCCACGGCTGGGCAGACCTGAATGCGGTTGATCATCTCGCGGTTGGCACCACTACGTCTCTTGTGGTCGTCACCAACGGGTCGTTGCAGGATATCACGCCGCAAACTCTGATCTCGGACTTTCCGCCGGACTTCACGACTACCAGCGCGGACGATACCGTCACGGTCGACGATCCGAATATCCTGAACGTCACGACTTACGATTCCGTTTTCTTCAACACGCCGGTTTCGGTGGGTGGGCTGATCCTGCAGGGGGTCTACCCGATAGACGCTATCGGAGGGGCCACCAGCTACAACATCATTGCGGCGGCGGACGCGACGGCTTCCGAGAGTTCGGCTGGCGCAGTTCCGATATTCACCCCGGCATCCGGTAGTTCGATTGTCTCGGTTGCACTCCCCGACCATGCCCTGTCAGTCGGCGATACGTTTGACTTTCCAATCCCAACCGTGGTCGGCGGGACCATCACCATTGAAGGTGTTTATCGCGTTATCGGTGTTCCGAACACGGATAATTTTACCATCTCGGGAAGCGCGGAGGCAGCCAACAGCACGCCCGTTTCAATGAACGGCGGCGAAGCACAGCTTGTCTATTACATTACGCTTGGTCCTGCCGCAGCGGGAACGGGCTATGGCGTTGGTGGCTATGGTGTTGGTGGGTATGGCACGGGCGTAGTCCCTGCATCCCAGACCGGGACGCCGATCACCGCCGTTGACTGGATGCTGGACAACTGGGGTGAAATCCTCCTCGCCAATCCGAAGGGCGGCGGCATCTATTACTGGCAGCCCAATTCGGGTTTCCAAACCGCGCAATTGGTTTCGACTGGCCCCGTCTTCAACAACGGCATTTTCGTTTCGATGCCGGCGCAAATCCTTGTGGCTTGGGGGTCTACTTCAATAGGCCAGCAGCAAGACCCGCTGATGGTGCGCTGGTCTGACAGCCAGGATTTTCTGAACTGGGCAGAAACCGCACAGACGCAGGCGGGTTCGTATCGTATCCCCACGGGGTCAATGATCGTCGGTGGCATTCAGGGACCGCAACAGGGACTGATCTGGACCGACCTCGACGTCTACGCGATGCAGTATATCAGCGTTCCCGGCGTATTCGGTTTCAACAAATTGTCTTCCGGGTGCGGGTTGATTGGCCCGCATGCCGTCACTTCAATGCGAGGCAACGTCTATTGGCTGAACGGCGGCAGCGTGTTTGTGCTGTCAGGCAATGGCGTGCAGCAAATTCCGTGTTCGGTCTGGGACGTGATCTTTCAGGATTTGGATACGAGCAATCAGCAAAAGATCGTTGCCGCGGCGAATAGCCAGTTTGACGAGATCGCGTTTTATTATCCGTCGTTGTCCGGCGGTACGGGCGAGAATGACAAATACATCAAACTGAACGTCTCGGAAGGATCTTGGGACTACGGCAATCTTGCTCGTTCGACATGGATGGATCAATCGGTGCTGGGCCAAGCCATCGGGACTTCGCCTGCGGGCCTGATCTTCCAGCATGAAACCTCGCCGGATGCGGACGGGCAACCGCTCGTTTCGTCGTTCACCACGGGCTATTTCGTGCTTACCGAAGGGCAGGATTTGGCCTTTGTCGACTGGTTTTTCCCGGACATGAAATGGGGGCTTTACGCTGGAACACAGGGCGCAACGGTCAACGTCACCATCAACACGGTAGCTTATCCAAATGGCGATATTGAGACGTTCGGACCGTATCCGGTCACTCAGGCGGTGGACTTCGTGAACACGAGACTCCGCAATCGCCAGCTCAGCCTGACATTCCAGAGCAATGATCTCGGGTCGTTCTGGAGACTCGGTCAGATGCGCATTCGGGTATCCAAGGCAGGGCGTCGCTGATGGCGGACGATTTTATCAATGCGCTCGGCGGCACGCCTCCGGGGCCAACTGCGTCTGCTCAGGCGGGCGGCGGCACGGCCGCGGGTACAACTGCCGATATCGTTCGCAACCAAATCCTCAATGGCCTGCTCAATGCGCTGCAGAATGGTTTCCCGCGCACGGTCGGCACGTTCACATTGACGGCGGCGGCCACCTTGGTCGTTCCTCAAACAGCAACGCAATCAACCAGCGTCATCACGCTTACGCCAACCAATGCAGGCGCGGCCACGCTGATGGGTTCGAATAAGTCACTTTACATCTCGGCACGAACGCAAGGTACGAGTTTTACGGTAGCGACGGCGAGCGGTGTTGCTGCGACGGGCGGGGAAACCTTCATGTATGAACTTTTGAACTTGGTATAAACATGCCCAATCCCTTTGCAGGCTACATCCCCGGCGACACTGGCGGCAGAACCGACAACAAGCCAATAGAAGTTGAAGAAGGAAGCTACGTGATTCCAAGCGATATCATCAGCGCTCTCGGGGAGGGGAATTCCCATGCTGGTTGGGCTGCACTGCAAGCGCAGTTCGGGATGGACCAACCACCGACGAAAGCCGAGGGCGGAGCAATCGGAACGCCAATCCCGATCATCGCGGCGGCCGGCGAGGGGGTAATTCCCGCGAGTAAAGTGGCAGAGATCGGCGGCGGCGACGTCACGCGCGGGCATTCGATCTTGGACGCGCTGGTAAGCCATGTTCGCCGCAAGACTATCAAAACGTTGAAAAAGCTACCAAAACCCAGGAAAAACTGATATAAAGACGAAGCCTGCCAGTGTCTCACCACTGACAAGCTTCTGGCCAAACGAACGTTGGGTGTCCGTAATGGTTGTTGATGACAATAGTCATACCGTTGTTTCTCGTAAAGAAGCGAAGGCCAAGGGCCTTGCACATTATTTTACTGGGAGGCCTTGCAAGCGCGGGCATATTGCGCCGCGCGTCGTTGCAAAGGCAGCTTGCTCCGTCTGCTTAAAGGCAGAGTATGCTGCGTATAAGGCAAGAAATGTAGACGTCGTTTTAGCTCGAAGTCGCGCTTACGAGAAAAACAACAAGGCAAAGCGACTAGAAAAGAACCGTCGATACTATCGCGAAAACAAAGAGCGGCGGAACGCATACAGTAGGAAATGGTATCGAGAGAATACCGAGAAGGCGCTGGCTAACTCTGCCGAGTATATGAAGCAATACCGCTCTTCGCCGCGGTTCAAAGATGAGCACGCCAAGCGGTGTGAAAGTTATAATAAGCGGCATCCGGATAAAATCAAAGCTATAACTCGGGCGTGGAACCAAGAAAACAAGGGCAAGAAACGAGCGTATGAGCGAACGCGCAGAGCCCGAAAGCGGGGCAATGGGGGCACTCATACCGCAGAAGATATCGTCGATATATTCAAACAACAGCGCGGAAGATGTGCCATCTGCGCGGCATCACTTAAATCAATCACTCAACACGTGGACCACATTATTCCCCTCGTCGCTGGCGGGAGCAATGGCCGCAGAAACCTGCAAATCTTGTGCGAACCTTGCAATCTTCGTAAGGGGCGCCGGGACCCTATAGACGCAATGAGATCATTAGGAAGGCTGCTTTAGATGGCGTGTGAATCTGTTGTCCGAGCCGCGACGGCCGCCGACAAGAAAGAAATCTGGCGGCTGTTTCGATTGCTGCACAAAGAAAATGGGCTGTCTTCAATGTCGGAGCGCAAGGTCGACTACTACATCGACCGGCTGCTCAATCCAGAAAATATTAGGGCGGACGACGCCGGACCGCGAGGCTTGATCGGGGTTATTGGTACGTCGGAACATCTTGAGGGCGCCATCATGCTGGCCTTTGGTTCGCAGTGGTACAGCGATGAAATAACGCTGGATGAATATCTCAATTTTGTCGACCCGGCACATCGCGCGTCTAACCACGCCAAGACGCTCATCCGCTACGCAAAGCATATGGTTGATCAACTGCAGCCCGCATACCCGACGATGCGGCTAATCATCGGCGTGCTTTCGTCAATCCGGACGCGCCACAAAGTGCGGTTTTACGAGGGCGTATTTGGAACACCTTGCGGAAGTTTCTGGGCATATCCGCCTCCGGACGACGTGCCGGAACTGCGCCGCCCGATGAACCGATTAATGAAGGCTGGCTAGCATGGGCGGCAAGACACAGACGGCGACCACCACCAATCAGTCGACCACGACGCCAACCAACGTCGCAGGCCTGCAGAGCATCTTTGACAAGGTGCAATCGGCAGCGGCAACGCCGTACACGCCATATGGCGGGCAGTTGACGGCTGGGGTCAACGAACAGCAGAACCAGGGCATCGCCGGGATCAACGCCGGGGCCAATGTGGCTTCCCCGTATTACGCGCAGGCACAGCAGTACGCGACACAGGCCGGGGCCCCGCTGTCTCAGGCGGCCATTTCCAGCTATATGAACCCGTACCAGCAAAGCGTCATCGAGGCGACGCAGCGGAATTTTGCGGAGTCCAACGGCCAACAGCAACAGCAGGTAAAGGGCAATCTCGCTCTGTCCGGTGCGCTGGGTGGTTCACGTCAGGCCGTGGCTCAGGCCGAAACCGCACGGCAGCAAAAACTGGCGCAGGATCCCGTCATCGCACAGATGAACGCGGACAACTACAAACAGGCCCTTGCTGCGGCTCAGGGCGACCGTAGCGCGGCGGGGAGCGCTGCGGGCACTCTTGGCCAGCTCGGCACGGGAGCGCAGGGAGCGGCCTTGCAGGGCGCTGGGGCGCAGATCGGCGCGGGCACCTTGCAACAGACCGCCGAGCAGGCCGCGCTTGATGCGCAGTACAAGCAATATCTGCAGGCGCAGGGTTTTCCGTATCAGCAGGCGCAATTCCTTGCGCAGTATGGGACTCCGGCAGCACTTGCTCAGGGCAGCACCACCAGCGGGACCGGAACACAAACCACGCCGGGCCCGAACCCGTTTGTTCAGGCGGCCGGACTTGGGTTGTCTGCAGCTGGCATGTTCCTCAAAGATGGGGGCCGCGTTGGGTATGCGGATGGTGGTTCACCTTACAATTTTGTCTCGGAAGCGCCGGGCTTTATTCCACTCAATGGCCAAGCCCCGCAAGTCTCAATGCCTCAATCGTCGGCTCCGCAAATGAGTATGTCGGGACAAGGCTCGGCGACGCAGGCCGACCCGTGGAAATCGGTCACGGCCGGGCTTGGATCCATGCGCGGACGGTTCGCGGGAACGCCAGATTACGGCCAAACTTCCAACGTGGACATTGGAGGTTATTCCATGCCGATGTTTGGCAGCTCGCCAGCGAGAAACTTCGCGGAAGGCATCGCCCCGATGTCACACGGCGGCCTTGTCGAAGCCATTCACGGCATCCACAAGGCGATCAAGCATTCCCGGGGCGGGACAGTTGGGGGCACTCCGTTTGCGCCGTTTGCCAATGGGGGTGAACCACGGCAATACGCTGAGGGCGGGGCAACTTTTGACGACCGTTTTAGCGCGGCATTTCCCGCGCCCGAACCGCAGGAGGAGCCGTTCCGTCTTGCCGGCCCCGAGGCCATGGACGCATGGCGCAAGGACGTAGACAATCCGAATCCCGCGTTGGTAGCCGATGCCAGCATGCCGCCGGTGCCCGTGCCGCGGCCTACCGCCACTTCGGCAAACCCGATGCAAAGCGCAGCGCTGCCGCCGCAGATTACTGGACCCGATCAGGAAGAAGAAGATTCCGGTTCCGCCATGGCGTTTGATGCTACAGCTCCGCGCAACCCCATGAACCTCGTTCCGCGGGAGGCTTCGGCACAAGACCAGCCGCCCGAACAGCAGTTTGGCAAATCCCTGTTCGGCGTTAACCTGTCTGACAAAACCCGGCAGGCGATGGTAGCAGCCGGTCTCGGAATCGCTGCAAGCAAATCCCCGTTTGCGCTTACCGCGCTTGGGGAAGGCGGTCAGCAAGGCCTGAAGACATATACCGAGGTTGGGGCGGCAGAACGGGCCGCCGCTAACACGAAAATCTCTCAGGCCCAGCAGCAGCGTCGCGTGGATATGGAAGCGCAGCGACTCGCGCAGTCGGCGGAACAGTTCGCCAAGAATAATTCGCTGGCAGAGCGCCGGCTTAAGGCCGAAGAGAAGCGCAATAAGACGGCCGACGAACGCGGCAAGTGGACGTACCTTGGCCCATCTGATGACGGGAAAGGTTCCGTGTTCATGGACGCCACAACGGGAGACACAGAGGTAAGGCCCATCAAGGTTGCGCCGAAGTCCGGCAGCAACAAGCCCCTGCCTTCTCCGGCGGTTAAGTCGCTGACTGAGGCCGGCTCAACATACGCCGACTTTGACCGGCTCGTCACCACGTTCAAACCGGAATACGCCGGAAAGACCATCGGCGTTATAGGAGAAGCGCAAAACGCCATCGGGCGGAACGTCGGTGCTGGGTATGGCGAACAAGCGCAGTGGTGGCAAGACTACCAGATGCAGAAGAATGAAATCAGGAACCGCCTGTTCGGGTCGGCCCTGACTGCAACGGAAAAGGCCGAGTTTGACAAGGCGGCCATCACGCCGGGCATGACGAAAGAGACGGTCGAAGCCAATCTGGGCCGGCAACGGCTCCTCGCTCAACGCGCGGCAAGGAAGCTGGCACAAGTCTATCGCAAGTCTGGGTATTCAGAGGAGGCAATTGAGGCCGCAGTTGGGGTCCCGCTGTCTACTCTGGAGGAGCCCGCGGTCGCCGACAAGGCCAAGACCGACGCCGCGCCGCCCTCGCCCCCCAAAGGTATCCCGCCCGGTTCTGCCTACAGCCCTTCCCGCAAGCAGTGGAAGGCTCCTGATGGTACAATCTTCAACGCGGACGGCAGCAAAGCATGACGAAATCCGCCAAGTCCAAAGCGCTGGTTCTGGCGCGAATCAAGGACAACAAGAAGGCCAAGCCTTCGACGTGGGACCACAGGAAAAAAGGCCCGTGGGACAAGCGCACCAAGAAAGCAGACGGCGGTGGCGTCGCCGGTCAACTTGAGTCCGGAAATATCGACCTTTCGCGCCGCCCGGTTGTCCACAACCCAGACGGTTCAATTAGCACCGTCCGCTCAATGGGCGTGAATTTCGACGGCAGGGAAACCCTGATCCCGACAGTTAGCCATGATGGCGTCGTTCTTTCTGATAATGACGCCATCCGGCTTTATCGGATGTCAGGCAAGCACCTAGGGCAATTTGATACGCCGGAGAACGCGAACGCATATGCCGAGCAGCTTCACCGCGACCAAGAGCAGATGTATGCACCAGAGAAAGCGGCCGGCGGCGCGGTGGACGACTGGATTACGCCCCCGGCGGACGATTGGACGACCCCAAGCAAGCCCGCGGTCCCTGATAATGGCAAACTTGACGCGGCATTGCAGGGCGCAAAGGCTGGGTTGACGTTCAATTTCAATGACGAGATTGCCGGAGCGAGAGCCGCCGCACCAAAGATCCCCGGAACGGATTGGAATATCCCCGATTTTGTCGGGCCGATACCCGCTCGGACCATCGCAGGCGGAATCCGCACGGGCCTGAATGCCATCACAGGGAAAGACCCGGAAGCCGCGGCGGCCTATGAAAAGGCCCGCGACGAGGAGCGCGCAGCATCTGCGGCGGCCAAAGAACATCACCCCTACATGCATGTCGCAGGCGAAGTTGCAGGTTCTCTCCCGGCCATGGCGGCAATGCCGGAGGCGGCCATTCTCAAGGGGGCGACCCTTGGCAAGCGTATGATGCAAGGCGCTCAGGTGGGCGCTGAGTACGGGGCGCTTGCCGGCGCTGGCGACGGCAAGGACGGGACAGAACGCGCTACAGGGGCCGCTACGGGCGCGGCAAGTGGCGTTGTCGGCGGTGCCGCAGCGCCAATCATCGGGTCGGCCGCTGGGCTCGTTTACGACAAATTCGGCAAGCCAATTGTCAACGCCGTTCGGGGCGCCATGGACCCTGCCGCGGAAGCCTCCAAGCGGCTCGCCACGGCCTTGAAGGCGGATCAGGAGATGATTGCCGCCGGCAAAGCGCAGGGCATGTCCCCATCGGAATGGACCGCAGCGCGGGCGGCGGGCGAGCCCGTGACGCTGGCGGACCTCGGTTCAAGCAACACGCAGGCTCTGCTTCGGTCAGCGGCCAACACATCTCCGGAGGGACGGGCCGCGCTGGAAAAGGCGTTCAACGACCGCTTCTCAGGCCAGACTGAGCGGGTGGCGGATGAGGTGAGGGGGCTTGTGACCGGCGGCGCTAATGCCCACAAGACCGGCGACCAGTTGGTGGCGGAATACGATATGGCCCGGGTGCCGGCGTACAAGCTGGCTTACCGGCAGGGCGACAAGGAAATAATTTCTCCGAAGATGGAGGAGTTGATGGGCAGCCCAATGTTTGAGGACGCCATGAAAGCAGCCGTTACCGGTGTGAAGGATCGCGCCATTGCGGGTGGTCATGCCGTGGTAACGAATCCTGGTGTCACGCTTGAAAACGGGATGCTCAAATTTACGCGCGCCAAACCTGACGGCACGCCGATATATCCCAATCTCCAATACTGGGATGCAGTTCGGAAGGAACTTGACCGAGTTGCCAAGATGGCAAAGCGCTCCGGTGACCCGCAAGGAGACGTTGCCGCAACGATGGCTAAAACTCTCAACAAAGAGCTGGACAAGGCTGTGCCGTCCTATGGCAATGCCCGAGGCATCGCAGCGCAATATTTCGGCGAAAGCAACGCACTTGAAGCCGGACAAAAACTAGCCGGCAAGAAAATAGACCCAAAGATCATCAAAGACATCATGGCCAAGATGAAGCCGGATGAACGTGACCTGTTCCGCGAAGGCTACGCCTCTGACTGGGCGAACCGCGTCATTGGCAACATGAGCGACAGCCGGAACATCACCAAGGCGATGTTCAATTCTCCGAATGAGCGGGCAAGGGCTGTTGCCGTGTTCGGTCCTGCTGGCATGGCCAAGATGGAAACCCGCATGGCGTTGGAAACCATCATGGACGGCGCCAGAACGGCCATGGGCAATTCTACCACGGCTCGGCAGCTTATTGAGGCTGGGTTGGCTGGCGGCGCTCTGGGTGGCTACCTAGACGGCGATTGGAAGGGCGCTCTTGCCGGTGCTGCATCAGGTGCAGGCGCACGCAAGGCACTCGGGACCGAAATGGCGGCCGGGGCGCGCAAACTGATCGGAAAGGTCGACGTCAGGACCGCGCGGCACGTCGCTGAACTACTGACATCCAATGACCCCGCCAAGCTCCAGAAGGGGCTACGGATGGCGCGGAAGAATCAGAAGATCGCTGACGGGCTTCGCCGCATCGCTGACCGGATGGCTCTCGCCGGGCAGAATAAGGCTATACCGCGAGTCGAAGTCGACACCACGGGATGGGGCCGCGCGCTTCAGGGCCCAGTGCCCGCAGGCGCAGAGAATGAACAGCAACAGCCCTAGCGGATAAGGGATCAGCAGCCACACGGCTGCGAGCGCAATTCGGAGAAGCATTCTCCAATCATAGCACAGGTTTGTTTCAGGACGGTTTCGCGAGAAGCCGTCCTTTTCTGTTTCTGCACTGTTTCGAGGGATAACGATGGCTGATCTGGTTAAATTGAAAGATGCGAATATCCGGCGTTGGAAAGCCGCCAAACTGACCCGAGGGCCGGAGTTTATCCCGGTCGCGAAGCGGCTGGTTGCGGCGAAAGAACGGTATCTAACCGTCTCAAAACGAACCGGCATCCCGTGGCCGTTTATCGCCGTGACGCACCAACGGGAATCCTCGCAGAACTGGGCCCGGTCATTGGCGCAGGGCGATCCGTGGAACGAGCGGTCGACGCATGTTCCGGCCGGGCGCGGTCCGTTCACGTCATGGGAAGAGGCGGCTTATGACGCGCTTGTAAATTGCGCGCCCCATGCCTCCCGCAACAAGGATTGGAGCATCGGCGGCCTTCTCACGCTCTTGGAGCGGTACAACGGGGTTGGGTACGTCAACCGCGGGCTGCCGTCTCCTTACATCTGGTCCGGGACCGATCAGTACAGCAGGGGCAAGTACGTTCGGGACGGCGTGTTTGATCCCAACGAGGTGGACAAGCAGCTAGGCTGCGCCGGTCTCATCATGGCCATGATGAACCTGGATGCGTCGATCAAATTCGATGAAATGCCAGCCTCTGCCTCCGAGCCTGAGCGCGATGGCGCTTGGCTGCAGAACTCGCTCAACAAATTGGGCGCAAATCCCGCGATTGAGGTGGACGGCATTGTCGGTCCCGCCACGCGCAATGCAGTTCGGGCATTCCAGCTTAGCCAGGGGCTGACCGTTGACGGCCTTGTGGGGCCCGCCACGTTCGCCGCGCTGGATAAGGCGCTTGATGCCGGCAAGCTCGTTCCAACGCTTCCTGTGCCGCCTGAGATCGTCCTGCCGCCGCCGGGAGCGGTGCGGGAGGGCCTATCCCCGACGTTCTGGGGCAGAGTATTCGACTTGTTCAAGCCAAAAGGAAAATGAGATGCTTGGAATCAGCAATTGGGGCCGCGTCATCGTTTCGACGATTGTCGTGGCTGGGTTCATCGGCGTTACCGTCCTTTACATGACGCAGAAAATCAATGGCGCTGCGGTGCCTGAGATCCTATCCATCCTTTTGGGGGCGCTGGCGACCAACTTTACCGCCGTTGTCGGATACTGGATTGGCTCGTCTGCCTCTTCGAGCGCGAAGGACGCAACGATCAGCGATATGGCGGCCAAGCCATGATCGCCCTTTTCGCAGCCCTGCCGGCCATCCTCGGCGCGCTCGCCGGCATGGTCCCGGCGATTGTCCAGCTATTCACATTGAAGGCCAACAATGCCCACCAGCTCGCAATGGCCCAAGAGCAGCGTCAGGCTGCGAAGGAGGGCGTGGCTCTACAGGTTGATCTCGCAAACGCTCAAGCTGATATTCGCCAAGCCGATCATATTTACTCTTACGGTAACGGCACTTCTGGCAACAAGTTTGTGGACGCACTGGCCATTTTTGTCCGGCCCTACGTTACGCTGGTTTTCTTCCATCTCTGGATACTTCTAGAGATCTTCATGTTCATCTATGCGGTGAACAGCGGGTACGACCTTGGCCAACTCGTCAAGGTTCTATGGCCGGATGAAACGCAGGCCATGTTCGGCGCCATCATGGGTTTCTGGTTTGGCGACCGAATGATGATGCGGGGCAATCAGCGCATGGCAGCAACTCTCTCAGTAACGAAAGGAACATCGAAATGACGCTATGGCTTATCTCAGGGACTCTAGGATTCGTCGCGGGCGGCGCTGTAATCTGGTTCGGACGCGAGCGCATTGAAAAGCTGGTAATCGGCGGTAATGCCCTGTCAGCAAAACTGCACGCCAAGGCGGATGCTATTCTGAAAAAATGACGAAGCGGGCCGCCATGTCGCGCGAACGGCATGACGACCCTGACCCCCAACCCTTCGAAGAGGCTGACGATACCATGCCAAAAATGCGTAAAGAATTCCCTCAATGACCCCAGATGAAATCAAGGAGGTCATCCGCGAGGTTCTAGACGAGCAACGCGCCCATGAGCCAACCATGGACACAGTTGCCCTCAAAACCATTGCAACGCTGCTGACATCGTTCGGCATCGAAGAGGAAGACCGCGTAGAGCTGAGAGCCGATTTCCAGCATCTTCGACGGTGGCGCAAGAGCGTAGAGCAGGCGCAATCCTACACTTTCAAGGCGATCATAACCGTTATAGTGACGGGCTTCCTCGGGGCTCTCTGGCTCGGCATCAAGACGATGCTGGGGAAGTAGCGAGATCGGGTCCCATCATGGGTTGCGGGGCCTGTTTTTCGTTCGGGCAGTCCGGGTCAAAGCATTTATATCCCAGCCCGCAAGCGTGACAAATTGCGCTTGGCATACCCGGAACTTGGTCACCGTCACACTCCTTTCCGGTCACCTTTCCGATAACCGGGGCGCGCAACACGCCGAGCAACTGCTTGAGGTCCGTTACAGTGGATGCGGCTCGGTCGGCGCTAACGCCAAGAGCGCGGCACAACTTTACGACCGTCGAAAATCCCGGATCTTTAATCTTCCCGGTTTCGATCTGCGAAATCAGCGCATTTGAAATGCCTGTTTCGCGTTCCATGTCGCGCAAGGTCCAGCCTTTGCACTCTCGGGCAATGGCAATTAGTTCGCCGATCTTCATCTCTCAATCCTCCAATTCACTACCAGAATAGCACATTCCTTGAATCGCTGCACGAGGTTTAATGATTATTCCCCGACGAGCTTTCACAATTCCCGCCATTGCTGGAATCCTTATCGCCAGCATTGCGAGCGCATCGGAAGAAAAGCCATCCACATGGTTCTGCGTCAAAGCCCGCCAGCATAGGGCGCTCTTCACAAGCGATAGAGCGGCGGAAGAATCTGCAATCGCACATGGCGCAACGAGAGAAGACATCGCAAAAGCCAAAAGGTGGTGCCGACGATGAACGCTGAAGATCGAATGAGCCGAGCAATCCTAAGGGCCATTGGCCTCGGTGCGTTGGCATTGGTGCTGTCAGGATTGCTCATCTTCGCGCTAGTAAAAATGGCGCTGGCGCAAGAGCATCACCACCCCGACGAGACAATATCCGACAAGCGGGTATCCGAGTTCTACGATAGCTGGAAGAGGCCGCCGGCAAGGCTGGTGAGCTGTTGCCATCGCAAAGACTGCTATAGCGCACAGATCCGGCGCGGCCCCGGCGGCCTGCAATACCTGCACAAGTGGTCAGGAACATGGGCCGCGCTACCGTCCAGCATAATTGAATCGAACCAGCCCGATCCGCGGGAGTCCCCTGATACCGACAACCACGTTTGCGCGAGTGAGATGTTCCCCGAGATTGTGTACTGCGCGGTTCTCGGCGGTGGCACCTGAAATGGTGAAACCTACTACGACGGATCAAGAGTTCATGGCTGTTTTCGATGCCATGGGAGCGACAAAAGCCTCGATCTTCCTGGGCGTCACTGAGCGCAATATCTATGCAAGGCGCGAGCGGCTGGAGAAGGTTCATGGCCGCATCACAGCGCCAGCCAAGCAATCCAGCACCAAGGAATACCCGCATCGGGCATTGCTGGAGGTCAAGAATGGTGTTGTTATTGTTGGGAGCGATCTTCATATTTGGCCTGGTGCGGAGTCTACGGCACTACGAGCGTTCAAGAGGCTCTGCAAAGACTTGAAGCCGTCCGCGGTAATCCTCAACGGCGACGTGCTTGATTTTCCGCAGATCAGCCGTCACCCGCCGATCGGCTGGGAAAGCGCCCCATCCGTCAAGGATGAGATCGAGGCGGCGCAGGATCATCTTCACGACATCGCACAGGCGGCCGGACGATGCCGTAAAATCTGGACCCTTGGAAACCACGACGCCCGCTTTGAAACGCGGCTGGCGACCGTGGCAAGCGAATACAAGGGCCTCGGCGGCATCCACCTGTCCGACCATTTCCCGCTCTGGGAGAAGGGCTGGGCGGTCTGGATCAATGATTCCGTAGTCTGCAAGCATCGCTGGAAGGGCGGGGTCCACGCCACGCATAACAATGCGGTTGGCTCCGGCAAGACGATGGTCACGGGCCATCTGCACTCCCAAAAGGTGACGCCGGTCACGGACTACAACGGGACGCGCTACGGCGTGGACACTGGCTGCGTTGCTGACCCGAACCATAAGGCTTTCGTCGATTATACCGAGGATGGGCCCAAGAATTGGGTGTCAGGCTTCGCGGTCCTGAAGTTCAAGGATGGCCGGTTGATGCAGCCGGAGTTGTGCAGCGTGTGGGATGAAAAGCACGTTCAATTCCGTGGCGAGGTCATCAAGGTATGAAGCGGGGCTATTACCACGTTTCCAGCGGGGAATGGATCACCGTTCCCCGCCGCGGCTTCAAGGAGCAATGCTGCGACTGCGGACTCGTGCATCGGCTCAATTTCAAGATCAACGACAAGGGGCAGATTGAGATTCAAACATTCCGGGATGAGCGGTCTACATCTGCAGTTCGTCGCGCGTTCAAGTTTGAGAAAGACTGATGTCGTGGGCCATGTGGTTCGTCGCCCTTATCGGGGCTCAGTATGCCGCCGTTTGCGTGCTGCTGCTCTGCTCCGGTAAGCCGTTTCAGGCTGGGGTTTACTTCGCCTACGCCCTTGGGAATGTGTTTTTCTGTTTGGCGTGGGCGTACAACGAAGCGTAGGAAAGTGCTTATTTTGTAGCACCAAACGCGATTCTATGGTAGTGTTCATTTGCGAAAACAACTGAGGAATTTTGCATGAAAGTCTACGTCGCAGGACCGATGCGCGGCATTCCAGAGTTCAATTTCCCCGCCTTCCATGCCGCCGCTGCGCAGTTGCGCGAGATGGGGCATTTCGTTTTCAGCCCGGCCGAGAAAGACAATGAGCGGCACGGGACCGATATCTCAAAGGGCAACGCCAGCGGCTGCGAGGATGTGGCCGCGAAAGAGCATGGGTTTGACTTGCGGGTCGCCCTAGGCGTGGACCTCGGATGGATTTGCGCCGAAGCTGACGCGGTGGCGCTTCTTCCTGGATGGGAGAAAAGTAAGGGGGCCATGGCAGAGCGCGCGGCGGCAATTGCGTTGGGGCTGGAGATCATTGAACTGTGAGTCGCCCAGAGTTGATCCAAGGTCATAAGGACGACGCCGGCAAAGACCCGTGGTCGCTTGCGCCGTTCGATGCTTTTAGCGCCATCGTCAAGGTGCTGAAATTCGGGGCAGAGAAGTACGCCCCGCGCAATTGGGAAAAGGGGATGCTTTGGTCGCGCCCCTTCGACGCCCTGATGCGGCACCTCACGGCGTGGTGGGATGGCGAGAAAGCAGACGCCGACACGGGATATAGCCACCTATGGCACGCCGGATGCTGCATCGTCTTCCTCATTGCATATGAGATCCGCGGCGTCGGAAAGGACGACAGGCCGTCCACTGCCGAGCAAGATCGCAAGGACGAGAGTTGGGCGAAGGCGGCGAACGAGTAAGATTCACTCCGGCGCTGCTTGGCCAGGAGCGGGGATGACGTTTGCAAGCTCGATCAGCACGTCGGCATGGCACGGCTGGTCCAGGCGGCACCAGCAGGCCAAGTCCTTACCGCGCAATTTGTCCAGCGTTGATGTCAGAACGAGCCGCCCAAGCGGGTGCTCCAGTCCCCACACCCAATCAGCCCTAAACTTCCGGACGCATTCAGCGGCGTCCCCATCCGTTCCTACGCGATACTTGTTGCCGTGGTGGCTGGGCCGGCCGACATAGATAGCACCCGCCGGCATCGTCCAGCCCTTCGAGCGCTTCCGTTGAATCCGCTGTGGCATCAGAACTCCTCGCTTATCAATCGGCAACCTGTAAGCCCCTCTTCTGCTTAAGAGCGATTACCGCTGCCTTGCGAGAATATAGCCATAGCAATATCGAATAGGCCCGCGATCTCATTACCCTCCCTTACTCTGATAAACCTATACCCAAAAGCGCTTTCTATTTCCTTCTGCCGTGCTGCATCTAGTGCAATATTCAGTGTCTTGCCATGGTGCCCTTCATCGTATTCGACCGCAATTTTAAATTTCGGGACGAAGAAATCGACCACGTATCCACCAATCCGGTGTTGGGGAAAAATTTCATACTGAGGGATGAAGGCGGACAGCAGGTCGCTAAATTCGGATTCTTTGCGCCTCACTATGAGATCAACCTTCTGAATTCCGTGCGCCTCGCATAGATCGTGATAGACTTTAATTTGGTGGGTCCGGACTGCCAAAATATATACAGCGTCCAAACCGTAAGTTTTGATCTGCCGCCTAATTGTTCGCTTTCCTTCTTTGGCGGCGCGCGCTTCGATTTCGCCGGGGTGGCCTCGCAGCAGCATAGTTATGGCTTGCGTGGTTTTTGAGAACATCACGGACAGTTCTGCTTGGGAAAATCTCATGTATAATTTGCCGCTGTTACAAGTTTCGTCCATTACAGGTTCGGTTGCTATGATCTCCTAGCCGGGCTTTCGAACTCGGCCGCGATCCGCGTGAAAACGTCGGCGGCAGAATACCACCTTGCGGCTTCCTCATAGTTCTTTGATTTGGCATATTTTGCCGCAAGTTTAGCTCTGTCGATCGCCAGATCTCGGTATCGCGCGGCCTTCTCTTTTTTTGTCATGCTCCGCCCTTACAGGTTCGAGTTGTCAAGGATTCCTTGACAGGTGGCTGTTTAACTGTGCAAGACCCAAAGCAATATAGTCCATGCGCAAAGTAAGGCGCATATTACAAGGCCGGGTGCGTTAGGGCTTGTTATGAACCATTGTTTCATTGCTGCCTGCTCAAGACTGGTTATGCGGTTCTGGCATATAAACCCTGATAGTCGCAGCCCTTCGCCTCGGCTTCAGCGCGCGCCGCTTCTTCGTCACTGAATAGTTGCCACTCCGTCGCGGACAGTACGCCATCCACAACGCGGGGTACGCGGAAGGCAACTGGCCGTTTTTGCCATTCTGACGTGGCTTCGGATTTCTTTGGGAATGTACCCTCCCGGATGTCATGGGCTATCTGCTCCATGATGGACGGGGGCTTGCCAAAACCAAGATCGCGGTGCTGGCGTCCGCACTTCGGGCATTCGCAGATCACGTCTGTCATTGTTTGGGTTCCTTTATCAGCAGTCCATATTGACGGGGCACGGGGCACTGGTCGGCTTTCCATCGTTCCGAGCAGGGGAACATGACCGTCGCGCCGCAAAACTTGCAAAGCAGACTGGATGGCTTCACTTCGCTCATTGTTATCCTCGTTGTTCGGTCAGGATCGGGCAACGCCGGCCATCAAAAGCGCGTCACGCAGCCTAGCTATTTCAATATGACAGTTACCGATCTGGCTTTTGAGTAAGCTCTTCTCCTGCTTGAGCTTTGCGATGGCGCGCAGCAGGGCCTCGTTGTCATACTCGCAACCAGCCTCGTCGCAGGCCTCACGGAATGCTGTCAAGGCGTCAATGCTTTCCACTGTGCTCACTTGCGCTCTCCATTCGAGACCGTGGGAATCTTGTCTCCGCATCCGATGCAGCGGCATATCGGGCCGCTATGCCAGACGCCCTGGCCTCGATGCCGGCGGACCAGCCTACACCACAGCACGACTGGCCAAGCCGCGTATTTCTTATATCTAGTCATCATGATTTCTATTCCTTCGTGGTCTTGAGTATGTCGCCTCGCGCGCTACGCGGTCTGCCGTCAGCCTTGGTCAGAAGGGCGGCTGAAACGCTGTCATCACACCATGCAACAGTGTGATCTTCTCTTTCCCATGTCCTCCAATAGCTCGGCAGCACACCATCGACAGGCCTACATAGAACCGTCATTTCGTCGTATCGCGGCTCGAACCCGACGATTTCCCACTCTTTTTGCTTATCAATAAACTTGTCGCCGATGTTGGCGGTGGCAGCGCCGCTCTGACACTTCAACTGCATTGACTTTTCCATGGGATGTCTCTCGCGTTGTCTACTGATCACTGTGGCAGAGAGGGCAGATCTTTGGCCCCCATCGATCGCGTCATATTCAGCAGGTCATCGTGCGCCCGCTGGCGCTCGCCCTCCGTATCGAACGGGCCAATGCTGCCGTATGGCTGCCGGTTCACCCGAATATCAATCCAGAAGTCGCCGGCCGCCATGTCGCGGAATACGTACTCCGCGACGACCTCCGTCTTTTGCGTCGGCGGCTTCGGGCAGCCGCCGCTGTAGCCATGGAATTTGAACATCTCCTCGCCAGATGGCATCGGCTCGCCGCACAGTCCGCATCGCGCCACGGTCATGAATGCTCTCCTTTGGGGATCGATGGTGGCAGCTTCTCGGCCGCGCGGACGAGATCGTGAGCCATCCAAACTTCTCGCCCGCCGCGCGAATCGAACGTGCAATCCAGCAGCATCTCGTAAGGGGAAACGAGAATCCCCGTGACCGTTGCAACCTCGCCATTGGGCATCTTCCAGCGCGAGTCTATCTCAATCGAAGGCATGTCATGCTCCTTTGGGCAGCGAGGGCGACATCGCGGCCAGGTCGCGGACCCAGCCCGCAATGCTGGCGTCAATCCGCTTCAACTGGTCGCCCGTGGCGCGCTCCCGGTTCAGTGAACGCGGCTGTGTCATGATCTCGCCTCCCGGAATGTAGTCGCGGCGAATACCGCTGATTCTCGTGTATCGTGCAGCCCAAGAGAGACGAATTTGCCGTTCTCTCCGCGCAACTGGGCCCGCCACTTGCCGGACTGTTTATGAAAATGAACCCCGGCTTCCTTCCCGTCGTAAGCATAGATCAGGTTTTTCCGGTTGGTCGTCACTTCGAGGTTCGCTCGCCGGTTATCCAGCCCGTCGTTGTTGATGTGATGCACCACCATGTTGGCTGGTGCGTTCATCAGGAGCCTGTGCATCCGGACGCGAACCTTCGACCCACGGACGCGCGCGGCAACGTAGAGGCGGCCAGATCCGGACCGGCAGAGATACCAACTATATGGGCGCAGAAGCTCCGCGTCGGCATCGTCAGCTAACGCGACGTGACCGCTGATAAGATCAATTTTCATGAACGCACCGGGAACAGATGGCGTGTCAATGGCGTGTCAAAACCCGCCTGCGTTCCCGAGTCGTTCACGGCGGTTTGTTCCGGTTTGGCGACTTCCATATTCTGCGTCTCCTTATTTGCTGGGGCTTTTTGCCCATGTTCTGGTTTAGCCCTGTTCCATTGAAGGGGACCGGGTTAAGTCAGGATACCACTATTTTAATAGGCTTTCCGCAACTTTCATTGGTCGGCGTGTCATTTCTGCGTCAACCAAAACGTCTGTCAGCGTGATATCGTTGATGGCGTGGCCGTAGGTCTTGAGCACCTGGGCCGGCGTCTTCCATCCACCGAGCTTCGCGACCGTCACCACGTCGATGCCCCGGCGCAGCAATCCGGTGGCGAACCCGTGGCGGCAGGAATGCGGGGTCAGGCGCTTGACGCCAGCCCGCTTGATAGCGCCGTGCCATGCCCTCACGATGTCGTCGGCGTGCTGGTAGACGAACACGGGCCGCTCATTGATGCGCGGCAGGTTGGATAGCATCGCGACCAGTTGGGTCGGGAGATGCGAGATCCGCTCGTTGGCCACCTTCGATTGCTTGATCAGCACCGTGCCCTGATTGAGGCTCACGTCTTCCCAATGCACCGCGATAGCCTCGCTGATCCGCGCCCCGGTCAGGAACATGAACCACGCCAGCGCCTCGATCGGCGGCGAGGCATGAGGGCTGAATGCGCGTAGCCATTCCAGCGTCACGGGCTCTTTGACCTTTGCATCGACCTTGAACCGCCTGACCCGGATCGGCGAGCACAGTTCGGATTCCGCGGCAAAGTTGATGACGGCTTGCGCGGGGCAGATGCCCTGCCGGTTGCGGGTCGCGCCCGTGCAGTCGGGGAAAAGGTCGATGGCCATCTGCCTGACAGCGCCGGCCGTGATGTCCTTCACCAGCGTATCCTTGAAATGCCCCTCGACGGCCGACAGGAACCGCTCCGACTTGCCGGCCGCGCGGTATAGCTGCGCAGCCCTGCGGAATGTCAGGATCGCGCCTGGGCCATCGAAATGACCTTTCCAGTAAGCGGTTTCGATCTCGACAATCTGACGCGCCGCGATATTTTTGTCCGCGGTTTTGCATGAGCCTCGGATGCGCGATCGGCGCTCAGTTGGGCCAACTGTGCCGCGGTAATGCCAGACCCCGCTGCGCATGTAGAGCTTGAGGGGCATCGCTGCGACTCCATGATTTTGAGAACGTCGTCTTTTGTGAGCGTCATACAATCGCCCGAAATCAAGCACGCGCCAAGGGCTTTAGCTATCCTGCGCACACGTCTTTCCGGCCAGTTCAGGTGCTGGGCGAGCGCTGCGGGCGTGGTGACTTCGGGCAGGATCATTTCTCAGATCCTGATTGTGACGGGGAGAGTGGGGATGAGACGCCCGGATACGCGCAGCCGTTATCGCATTCGTGGCCGTCGCAGCCGGGGCAGGGCGCCGCGCGACTTTCGACAGCGGCGAGGATGCGCTTGGCGTGAGCGACCGTATCCCAGCACTCAGTTCGTCCTGGGCTCGGCGCCAGATTGTTCACGCGCTCGTAATCGTTGATGTTGTCGACCAGCGCTTGAAGGGCGCTAACCAGCACGTCGTGATTATTCACCGCCTTGACGATGAAGGTAGCGTTCGGCTCGTATGGGTCTTTCCCCGCCGCGCGATACTCATCGAATTGCTCGGACCAAACTCTGCCATCGCGCGCCGTGGCTGCTAGTCCGCCATCGGCATCCCTGATCCAGCCCCAATCGTCATGCTTTTGCGGGCGATAGGCCCAAGGCGTCGGCGTATGTTCGGTCACAGTTTCTCTCCTCCGACAACACCGTGCATGAGGGAGGCTCGCGCCTGCCACCAGCGCCATGCCCTGTCTTTGTCCGCTTCTTCTTCCGTGACCCACGGACGAGCGTTCCACGCCCGATCAAATTCTTTTTGCTCGTCCAGCGGAGCGGCGAGATATTTCAGCACCTCGTCAAGCGCCTGCCGGCTGACTTGGATCATCACGCCATCCTCGTCGCACTGCACTTGGTGGCTGGTCAGAGCGTCGATTGCCGCATCGGGGCGCGTCATAGCGTCATCTCCTCTAAATCCTCAAGCGTTACCGCCTGCACCTCGACTTCGACCACGCATTCCCCGTTGCAGGCCGGACAAATGCCGTTGTCAATTTCATACGGGCCGCCGTCGCTCGTAAGGATGCGGCCTTCGGTCTGGCAAACCTCGCAGTTGATGAAACGGGTTTTCATCGGGGTTGCCCCACAGATTTTCCCACAGGAACGATGATGCGAACTTTGACGGCGCGGTCACCTTTGGCCTGCATCTTGCGCCAAAGCTGGAGTTGCCCTGCGCTCAGTCCTCTTTGCCAAGTCCCGGCGACACCGTACCTGGCTCGGATGTGGTCTGAGATAGCGTCTTTGCGCGTCAGATATTGCCCGACGTAAAGCCCAACCTCGCCGACGATGGCCCAGCGCGTGTATTCCTTGGTTTTAGCCATGATCGTCTCCCTGTGAGTGTCGCGACGAGAGCGCGGATGTGAGGCAGGCCCTCGCCATTCTCCGCCATACGTTTTTCATTTCCTCGCCAGGCATTTTCTCCGGCGGTCCATCCCAATGTTTGCCGTACATGCCGCGGCAACCGTTCTCTACCATCTCGTCGGGGACTTCGATAACGTCTCTTTCCTTGTCTCCGACAAGAACGCTGGACTCCGGCTCGCAATGGTTCTTGTTGCACCCGACAGGGTGTTTGCGGCCATCCCTTAGAACCATCCACCAACGACCATTACGGCCCTCTCCGGTAATTGTGCCATTGAATGGCGGGCGCCCGTCGCCCCAATTCACGGTCACGCGGTCGCCCCTCTTAAGTTCGCTCATGTCACTTGCGCTCCTGCAAAAGGATTGGTTGACCGCCGCAATAGGGGCACTTGTCCGGCCACGGGGCACAGTCACATTGCGTGGGATGCGCCAGAGCGCCTTCAACGAACGCTGTGATTGGCTTGGCGGCTTCGTCCAGCTTGCGCGGGCTTCGGTAATCGATTTTGGTGCAGCCGAGCGCCGCATAGATTGCAGCCTGGATACGCTCCTGACGATCTGGCGCGACTATAACGAACCCGGATTCTTCAAGACTGGCCAGCATCCGGTCAACCTCCTGCTGGAAATGCTCGGCGGGCAAGTCGTGGCCATAGTCGCCTAGCATCCACGCTCGCAAGCTGTCGATCATTACTTTGCGCGGTGTCATGAATGCTCCTGCGAAGACAGTGAAAGTGATGTCATCGCGTTAATCCGGTTTCTTGCAGAACGGGCTATGCGATCCGGCGCGGCTTGCCAGCTCGGCGACATCGTTCGCGTATTCCGGGTCATCAGAGGACGCCAGCGCGGCATATCTTGCCAGCGCGGAGTCCGCGTACCTGTCCTTGAGCTTGATGACAAAGAACTCATTCTCCGACCCAACCTCGCCGTACTCGATGAGGCCGTTCGTCTCCAGGATGCGGAGCGCGTGCGCTATATCTGGGTTATGGCCCATAGCGACCCCGCCAATCCGTTCGATCTCGCGGAGATTGACGATGGCGTATTTCCCGCGTCCGTTAATGTTGCGATCAAGTTTCATTTTCAGATCCTTGATGTGTGGAGGAGAGCGAGGGCGCCCGCTCGAACATCACGCCGTTGAAGCGGCCCTTGACGCCGACGAACTCGATGCTGTGGCTGAAGTCGCCGACTTCGCAGTCATGCACGCGGTACTTTTCGCCGGGCGTGAAGATCTTGAGGGCGGCTTCAAGCTGGTACGGGTATCCGTTCTTTCCGATGAACGTCATCGTGTCACCCTTCGCGGGCCAACGGGCCGGTTCAGGCTTGGCGGGTAACGGCTCTGCCGATGGCAGTGCAAGTGACGGCGGCGCCGGTAACGGTTGCCAATGGGTGGCTTGGCCATCAAGCCAGCCGCCCCGCGTCGATCCCGCCCATCCGCTTTTGATTTCCCAGACGCCATCGTAAAGCCACGCCAAAAGAACGGTGGTGTCTTTCGGCGCAGTCTCGACCAGTTGCCACGCATCGCCAGTCTGCACCCCACATCGAGGACGAGAATTCCAGCAGGCGATGAGTTCGGCCTCGTCACTTACCGCGCCGGGCAAGAAGGCCATGCACGCCGGGCAGTTGATGCAGCCATAGAGGTGTTCGTTGGACGGCCCGTTCAGGCATATCCGTTTTTCGCCGCAGAAGGGGCACGGCAACAGTTCTGAGGCTGTCTTGGGGGTAGTCATGGCGTTGGCTCCAATTTCTCTAGCCACTCCACAACGTCAGCAACGGCGCGAACATCATCGGCCCAGACATTCATTTGTTTATTTTCGCAGAGACGGGCAGCGCGCATCACGGAGAGAACATTCCGTAGTGCTGACGTGAGCGGTTGCCGTTGCGCAGTGCCTGGCTGGGAGTGGGGGTGCGAGGTCATGCCGATTCCTCGGGCTCGTCGGAGCCGGCGGCGTCCTCATCGACGGCAATTTCAATAGCATCGACGATGACCTTGGCGATGCGGTCAGATGCTCCCAAGAGGAAACGCTCCATCTTGATGGCCGTCTCGAACACATGCTCAAGGTGAAGGGTTTCGATATTCCGGCCCTCCAGCTTGTATTGCTGGTACAACTGGCCGTCCTTTATCATCCCCATGTCGTGGTATTTCAGGGCCATGTTGAGCGCGAGGGCCGCGATGCCGTGCGCTGGCGCGACTGGGAAATCGCCAGCGGGGGCGAGCGTCTTCATCTCGTCTGCGAAGTCTTGTTGAAACTCGCCAATATCTGTCATCTCATCCTCACTGTGGTTGCCCAACTAGCTATGCGATCGTCGTTCGATGGGGCGGCTGGCGCTACGTTGCGGAGCCGCCTTGCGGAATCCCGCGGATTGCAACCGGCTCGGTTTGCGGATGCCGTGGTGCTTATCCTGGATGCGTTTCGTTTTCGCGATCAGCGGGATGTCGTGCTTTGCGGTTTTCACGCCATGGCAGGCGTGACAAAGAACCTTGCAGTTCTCCAGTGTCGGCTCTCCACCCAAGCCGTCCGCGATGTCGTGGTCGAAATGAAACTTCATCCCGAACAGCGCGCCACAGCCTTCGCCCTCGCAGCGCTTGTTGGCCCGCTTGAGAGCTTCACGCTTGACCGGCTTTGAGAACTCGCGACGGCTCATAACGGCCATACTCCATGCTCATTCTGCTCCGCTACCGGGAGCCGTTCACCGCCCCTAAGCCACCAACCCAACGCAACGCATCCAAAGGTGTAGAGAGCCCATAGAGCTATTACTGTTTGGGGAATGGTCACAGGCGCATCTCCGCTCGTTTGTTGGCGTTCTCAGAGGACCACTCCTGAAATTTCATCCGGAGATATTCCATCTGGACCTTGAGGCGGTTGGCGGCGCGCCGGGCATTTACGATTGCCTCGACGTGCCGCCTCCATTCAGGGGAAGCCTTCACAAGCGCTTCCGCACGGTTGACTGCCATATCCCCCAACCCGCAGACACGTTCGGCCATAACTGCGCTCTTGGTGTCCTCAAGAATGGTCGCGGCAGCGTCGGCATCGACCCATTGCTTGCTGACAATGCGAAACTGTTCGGACCACGGGAGGTTGGGGACTGCGTTCATTGTCGCCTCAATACGGTATGTCGTCGTTCATCGGTTCTGCGGCGGCCGGCGCTTGATCCTCGCGTGGCTTGGGTACGTAGAGAGAAATCCACGCTTGGCCGTCTGCGTTGGGCATCGGGAGCGCATCCAGGACGATGTTGAATCCTTCCTTGCCGTCTTTCGCCGGGAAGGCCGCGCCAATCTTGGTGTAGCGGATCTTGCCGTTCTTATCCTTGCGGCTGATCACTGCGTCGTATCGGTCGGTCATGCTGCTTTCTTTCCTGCGTCACGACGGTTCATGACGGCTTGTTTGAGTGCGTCTACTTGCGTTTGGTCGAGTTGGTGTTTGCGGCGGGCCTCCTTTTGATCTTCCGACATCCACCAGGCGACGACATCTTCCGGCGCCATTGCTGCGATGGCTTCGCGGCACTCCACCATGTACTCAACGCGGGCGGTGAAGTCGTCCGGCATGACTGACTGCTTGGCAGGTGCCGCCGGCCTTGCGGGCTTGCTGTCGTCCACCACGTTTTCCTGCTTCTTGTCGTAGAGCGCCAAGCCGAAGGGATTGCCGAAGGTCATCAAGGCGCGTTTCATGGCGTCTGTTTCCGCCTCCTTGATTGCGCTTTCGTGTGCGTCGCGGAGATCCCGAACGATGCCGGAGCCGTAGCCGGAGCCATCGCGAACAATGTTCCGGCCCTCAGTTCTGACTGTGATGCGAACCCGGCAATGATATGCGACGCGCCAAAGCTGCTTTGCGTCCTGCTCAGGCTCGCCCAACATTTTCATTTCGACGGTTTCGCGGTCCCATCCGTCATGCCCAAAGATTCGGTTGGCTTCGGCGATTGCGTGCCAGCCCTCAACATAATCGAAGCCCTTCGGATTTTTCTTGACGTTGGCCTTGTTGAGCGGGGCCTGTAGTGCCGCGATCTGGTGTTCGTCCAACATCACAGCTTCCTTTCGAATGTTGCGCGAACGCCGGGCGGCAGCTCGCCGTGAATCTTCCGGTAGTCGCGTGCGGAGCTTAGGATCGCATCGCGTACCTTGTCGTTCGGCCCGATGGCCTTGAGCGCTTGGCTGTAGCTGTCCAGGTGCAGCGTCTCCTCGTTGCGGAGAGATGCAGAGCGGCCGAACCCGCCGCCGATCTTGACCTTTGTGTCTCGCTCGGCGCGGGCGGCAAAACGTGACTGGCGCTCAAACTCTTCAAACGCGGCGTCGGCCTGTTGGGTGACTTCGGCCACGTCAACAACCTCGCCGGCCTTGGCATTCTCAAGCGCCTCGGCTTCGCGGGCCTCGGCGTCGCGGGCGGCCTGCTCTGCGGCTTCCTGAGCGAGGCGGGCAATCTCGGCCTCACGTTCGCGGCGCTGCTCTTCCTTGATCATGAAGGAGGCGACGCGGGCCTTAAGCTCGATCACAATCTTGTCGAAGAGCCCCGGCTTTTTCTTATCGACGTTATGCAGCGCCTTATATTTGGCGTTGATCGCGTCTACAGTCTCGTTCAGCGGGCGGACCTTGCTGTCGCGTTCGGCCTCGACTTCCTCAAGTGAGGCCTTGGCGCGATCCAGGAACGGCTTCGCCTCGCGGGCCTGCTCCTCGGTTTCAATTGTCGGATGGTCCGACAGCCAAGAATTGATGTCGTCGATCACGCTCTGAGCATGGTCAATAGGGCCGGGCGGGTGGTTTGAACCAATGCCGGGCGTGAACTCGATCTGTTGCAATGCTGTTTGCATGTTATGCGTCCACCGGCTTACTGGCGTATGCCTGCTGGGCCTCAATGATGTTTTGCAGGGCTTCGACCAGAACCGCGCGAGCCGCAGCCAGATCGGCTTCCGCCATTGTTTCGAAGTCCGCCTTGCACGGCAGCTTGCGAGCATGACGCGCAGCCATCGCGGCGCCGGACGATATGAAATCCAGGTGAGGCCGGACCTTCACGCCCCAATCGATCAATTCCATCTTAGACATCGGCCATCTCCCTTTTTACGCCACGCATGTTTCGCTCAAATTCCAGGTCTTTCCTGATTGCATCGATCCGCTGCATTCGCTCGGCTGGCGGAAGGAACCAGAGGGCCTGCCAGTTGCGGAGGAGTTCATCTGCGAGCTGCTGGTTCGTCATGGCTGCACCTTGCGCGGCTTAATCGCAGCAGCGACGGCCTCCATCTTCTCGACAACATCGTCTGTGACGAGTTCCGAAAACTCGTTGCGCTCGATGACGCGCTTGGCTTCGCTAAAGCGCACGTATCGGAGGGCCACTGCGTTTTTCTGAGTAATATCGGCGGCGGTCGTCTCATCCCAAATGCGGAGCGTATCGCTGCATGATCCAGTCGCCCCAGCCCGCCACCATTTTTCCCAGCCTGACGACGGCGGGTATGGGCGCCATTGCTGCGGTGAACCCTCTAGGGTAAAGTTTCCGCTCTTGAGAACTTTCGCAACGACGCCGGCCCGGAACCCGATTGGACCCCGCCATCCGCTCTGGACTTGGATGGCCACCTTGGCGCCTGGAACGAATGGGTTACCGGTCATCCCCGTTACTCCTATTCAGCCGCTTGCAGGCGGCAAGCCTCATGCAGGATTTCGTCGGTCACCCTGAAAACGCTGGCGCCCTCGACACGATCGATAAACGAAATGCTTTCCATCGGATATTCGCCGGAGCGGATGCGCGACACGACTTCCCGGCGGGTGATCTCGGGATCAACGATGGCTTCGCGACCGCGCCTGCCGTAATCGATCATCACAACGAAATAGTTCATTTCCCTATCCCTTTGGGCTTGTGGATGGATGGATCAGGCGGAAAACTTCGCGAGGGCCTGACGTGCAATGCTGCCGCCGTCGCGAGTGACATCTTGGATGTAGACCTGATCCGGCTTCGCATGAGGATCGTTGGGGAGCGGATGCTGGTTCGGCCCCTGATAGCGGCGGGGTTCGGCGTAGAATTCCAGCGCCTTCACTAGCGAGGCAATCTCCGCTGATGACTGACTTCTCGACGGCGAGGCGTCGGCAGTGTTGCGGTTAATCATTCTCATTCCCCATGTATTTGCTTGCGGTAGATCGGAGGGGTGGGATCAGGCTGGTATTTTGTCGAACGAGATTCCGTGGGAAGCCGCGATTTCTCGCGCTCGCTCTACAAGCCACGGCTGATCTTCGCTTTGGTCGCCAAGCAGGGCATCGGCGAGGTTGAACACCCCCTTGCGCCCCGCTCGCTGCGTTAAGCAAACCCCGCCCTTGACCAGATCCCACATTCCTTCGTGACGATGGAAAATCTGGAAGCCGCGATATTCTGCCGGTGCCACTCTGCTGGTGTAGAACTCCGGCCCATAGTCGCCGAACTCCTTGAACCAAGGATTGCGATAGCTGTAGGTCATGCTGCCACCTGCTGAGACTTGAGGTAGCGGGACCACTTCTTGCCGAGCAGAACGGCCTTGGCGCGGGAGGGGCAAACGCCGGTCTTGATGACCTCGTAGCTCTGGTACCCGATGCGCGAAATGATGAACTCGTATCCGGCGGCGGTCTTGCGGGTGTTCCAGGTGATGGTCATTTGCTTGCTCCGTTCTGATGAAGCCAATGTACGCGAGGCGTACATCAAAGGTCAAGCAAAATCGTACGCAGTGCGTACAAATAAATTTCCTTGGTTTAGGGTCTTGCGAACGTACCGTGAACAAACCACATAAGAAAATGCCCGGCTCGATCCGCGACGACCGGCCGGGCTGATCTGGGTCAGCTTGATGGACAAACCCCAGACCCGTGGCGCAACCTATATAGGGCTTCACCCCCTATCGCGCAACGTCATTTTGTTCGGCCCGGTACAAAAAAGTACTGTCAGAGCCGCTGCCAACCAGCGTTCGCACGGCCCGGCGATTCCGGGGACGACGCGCGGGGGATCTTCACCTCAATGAGGGCTTCCGACCCGAGCAAACGCCGACGGGGCTATGCTCACATCTGGGACTTTTAAGGCAGTGTATTGCGTGCCGGGCGGCTGGCCCCCGATATAGGGCATCCCAGGTATACGCGCTATCCGATCTCCCCAGACCGCTTGGCTCTCCTGCCGGGAATAGCGGAAGGCGGGCTATTGTCCCCAGCTCTAGCGCCCTCGCTCCACATGCGCAGGAGAGCTGCAGGATCGGGCGGAACAGGGTCACCGGGTTTGGGTGCCGGCGTCGTGATAAGCGTCGCCACGGGCACGCCTAGGGCCTCTGAGATGCCTTCCATGATGGGTTGGGAGTAGGGCATCCGGCCGTTCTCGATCCGGCCGATACTGGCGTAGGTGTAGCCCTTTTCGCTGATCCCGTTCTCGCTCAGATACTCGCCGACGCGCTCCGCAAGTTCCTCTTGGGACATCTTACGGTATTCGCGCCACTGCTTGATAAACGTCCGCTGGTAGATCGGTCGCAGTCTGGACCCCGGATGGGGCTTTCTGGTGATTCTGGTAGCCATGTACGCACCATGCACCGTGGCGGCCGGGGATTGAACGGCGGGTGGCGTACAATTTGGCTTGACTATCACTGTACGCATGGCGTACAACATCCGTCATGCACCTTTCCGATTACATGACCCTTCATGGCCTTGACGACGACGCTGTGGCGTCCGGCATCAAGCGCGCCCGCGTCACTGTCAGCCGGATCCGGCGCCGCAAGGTTCGGCCGGACTGGCAGACAATCGAGGAAATCAAGCGCTTTACCAAAGGCGCGTCGACGGCTGATGACTATCAGTCGCTCGAACAACCAGCGGAGGCCGCTCAGTGAGTGGCCATGACCCCCGCCATCTGTTCGTGATTGAACACGGCGAGGGCCGCGTCCTCCGCGCGTCTGGCTGCGATGATCAGCGATTCCGCTGGCATGACGACAGTGAATTGCGGGATCAAAGTACCTCCGCGCTCGATGCAACAATAAATTCTGACACAGCCGCCGCCGGCCGCCTCGGTCTTTCCAATGGTGGTGTAGAAGAATTCTGGAATGCCAACGCAGTCCAGCATTTCCCGTTCGCTCATGATTTCCCCCAGCCTCACAAGGTGAGGGGACATTGTGACAGTGATTTGGAACCATTCCAGCGAATTCGATTCCGCTCTGCGTCATGTCCGAAAACGAAACACGCGACCGAACATAAGTCGGTAGTTCACCGGAGTGCATCGCATGGGTGAGTGGCAACCAATCGAGACTGCGCCGCGCGACGGGACGGAAGTTCTGATTTTCGAGGCGCGTCATTCGTTCGGGTATGACTACGCAGTAGGAAAGTTCGTTCTGCGATGGGACGGCGACACAATTGGCGGATGGAGCAATCGTAACTCGTCGTCTGCTTACAACCATCCCACCCATTGGCAGCCCCTTCCTTTGCCTCCGGTGCAGCCATGAATCAAGCACGTTTCAATTCCTCTCCGCTTGCCTCTTCCCCGGCGAGCGCGAGGCCGGCAGCATCCCCAGCCCCCCAACCAGTGAGTGCTGCCGGCACCTCTTTCCGCATTCTTGCATCTGTCAGGAATGCCAAGGCGTCCCTCATCCTCGCGTTGAGCGAAATTTCTGAGAGCGCCTGCCAGGTTTCTTCTTCGTCCATTTCCGCAACCCATCATCAGTGAGAAGTACGATGGCCACAACATCCGCCAACACGAGCGATTTTCGAAATCTGACCGGGCACAATCTGGGGCCACCAACGGCCCAAACCGGGGCCATCAACGAAGCCATCATTCGGATAATCAAAGAGATTTATCCGCAGGACACGATCAAGACGCTGGCCGGTTGGCTGCGCCTGACATGGAAGACCGCAAAGAACCGAGTGCTTGGTGAGCGCGAGTTTTCACTGGATGAAGTCGGCGAACTTCTCGGCTCCGAACATGGTTTCAAGGTTCTGACCGCGATCATGGATGCGGCATCGCAGCGCCCCGGCTATCGCGTCCCGGATTGGTGGGCCGTGTGTGAGCCCCTGATGGACCTTGCCGACGCCGAGCTACTTTGCGCCGCCGTTCGCAAGCGAACCGACAAAGCAATCCGCAAACGTGAGGATGTAGCCGATGCACTGGAGACAGAAATCAGGCGTGCCCAAGCCCTTGCTATTCACGGTCCGGGACCGGCTCGCGAACATGCTCGCGCGCTTCAGTCATACGCTGGCGCAGAGCGTCGCGTGGTGGTGGCCAAAACCAAACGATAAGGGGAAGTGAACATGGAATTTACAGCCTTTCCGAAGATCGCCCGTCTTAACCGTGAGTGCGTCATCACCGAAAAGATCGACGGCACGAACGCCTCAATCTGCATCACCGAATCTGGTGAGATGTTCGTCGGCAGCCGCACGCGCTGGATCACTCCTGAGAACGACAATTTCGGCTTCGCCAAGTGGGTGGAAGCGAATAAGTCCGAGTTGATGAAACTCGGCGTCGGCCACCACTTTGGCGAATGGTGGGGTTCTGGCATCCAGCGCGGCTACGGCCTTCAGAAGGGCGAGAAGCGGTTTTCTCTGTTCAATACTGCCCGATGGGCTGACGATGCAACGCGCCCGGCGTGTTGCGATGTCGTCCCTGTGTTGCACCAAGGAAGGTTTGCAACAACAGAAATCGAAAATTGCCTTTCGGTCCTTCGCGACGATGGCTCGTTCGTCGCCCCCGGCTTCATGAAACCAGAGGGCATCATCGTCTGGCATGAGGCAGCACGCCAACTTTTTAAGGTGACGCTTGAGAAGGATAGCGAGCCGAAGAGCATTTCGGCCGCTGCCTGACTTTCTTGATGTGAACCAAATCCGCGGCACAGACAAAAGGGGCAGGACATGAAGCGAATCCTTGATCTTGAAGATGGCGACTGCCGTTTCCCGTTCGGGGAATCGGCGCCGTATTTGTTCTGTGGTGACCCGGCGCAGGAGAAGTCGAGTTATTGCCCGGCGCATCACGTCAAATGCTGGCATCGATTGCAGCCACGGCCGGTCAAAGCCCGCATCTATCACGGAACGGATTTTGCAGCATGAAGGGCAAAATCGCAGAGGTGGTGCGGGCCTACGCCGACGACCACATTTACACCGTCCGTGGGACTTACCGCCTAACGGATAAGGAGTTCCGCACTTCGAAATTGCCAATAGCAGTCCGGGCCAGAACACTCGTCATCAAAAGACTTTTGGCAGACGGGTTCAACATCAGGGAAGTGTGCACATTCACCGGCATGGCGTTCGGTATGGTCGAGCGCCGAGTGTACCCGGATCGCCGGTTCCGCAACAATGAACTCCGGAAACTATACCGCGCCAGGGAGAAGCAGGCCACATTGGAGGTGAGGGCATGAATACAGATTCCCCCTGTCCCTGCTGCGGTCAGACCATCGCGCCCGTCAGCGCGCCCAAGTGGAATGAAAATTCTCGCACGCTTTTAGTTGGGGTTCACGTCGCCGTGCTAACTCCAATGCAGGCGCGCATGTTTGCGATGCTCTGGAAGGCGTGGCCAACCGGGCGGTCGATATCGGTAGAGCAGATGATGGAACACCTCTACGCGGAAGATCCCAACGGCGGGCCTGAGTTTAATAAAACCATATCCGTGCAGATCAGTCACATGAGGAAAAAGCTGGAGCCGATGGGGCTGTCGATCAGCGGGCGGCATGGCTACGCAATCATTCGTCATGCCGATCAGGTGGCGGCATGACTGTTATCATGGGTATCGATCCCGGCGTCACAGGTGCCATCGCCTTCTATTTTACGGAGGCCCCGGGCCGCATCGCAGTTGATGATGTCCCGGTTGCCGGCGGCGAGATCAATGCTTCCGAACTCGCCCGAATCATCCGCATTCACCGCCCCGCCATGGCGGTTATCGAGCGCGTTTCTGCCATGCCCGGCCAAGGCGTCACGTCCATGTTTAACTTTGGTCGGTCCTACGGCGACGTGCGCGGCGTCATTGGCGCGATGGATATTCCGCTGCATTTCGTGACGCCGCAAAAGTGGAAAAAGCATTTCGGCCTTTCGTCTGACAAGGATCATGCGCGACTCCGCGCTATCCGCATGTTCCCCGCCGTTGCCGAGCAATTCAAACTGAAGAAGCACGACGGACGGGCTGAGGCCGCGCTGATCGCACTTTATGGCGCCGAAGTTTTGGACAGGACGGGGGTAGCAGCGTGACCGACACTTGGCAAAAGCTAGGCGATGTTAACAAGCGAATCGTGGACCGCCTCACTCCAGAAGGCTTCTCGGTCGTCCTGCAAGGGCCGCTGGCTGCGGCTGTACGCCGTGAGGCTGCGAAGGCAGGCAACCACCCTGAAACCATCATCGTTGAGGCTGTGAGGGCTTACCTGGGGGACGCCGCATGAGTGGGGGGGTGTTCGCAGTTCATCGCGATATCTTTGATCACCACATTTTTTCCGAGGAGCCGTACACCGAGCGGCTGGCGTGGCTTTGGCTCGTTAGTGAAGCCGCGTGGAAGCCAAAGCGAGTTCGCACGCCGCACGGGATGATCCAGCTTGAGCGTGGACAGTTGTGCCACTCTCAAAGGTTCTTGGCTGAGAAGTGGCGGTGGGATCGGAGCCGCGTGCGCAACTTCTTGGCTCTGCTGGAGAGCGAAAAAATGGTGACCCAGCTTAGACCCAGCTTGGACCCAGCTATAGCCCAGCAAAAGGCCCAGGTAACGAACCTGCTAACCATTTGTAATTACGACAAACATCAGTTCGGGGGCCCCAGCAACGAACCCAGCTCTCCATATGAAGACAAACAGGAAACGAACCAAAATCAACCCAAAGAAGAAGAACTAATAACTAAAAAAGAAAATATAGGGGGCGCTGACGCGCCTGCCGCCGTGAAAACTTCTCGGAAGAAGCCGGCGAGGGCGATGCCCGACATTTTCCCGGCGAGCGAAGCCATGCGCGCCTATGCCGAAAAGCGTGGGTACAAGTTTGAGATCCCGCCGTGCTTCGCCTTCAACAAAACCAGACCTGGACCAGCTCAGGCGATGTTCGAGGCGTTCAAAAATCACCACGGGGCGAAGGGCAGTCAGTTCTCGGACTGGGAGGCCGCATGGCGGACGTGGGTCGATAATCAGGCCCGATGGGATACGGAGCGGGGCAAGCCTCCGGGATTGAGGCCGGCGATATGACAGCCAACGAGATCCTTTCCCAGTTTCGAATCGTTATTCGCAGCCCCAAGCACGGCAATCAAAAAACGATGTGCCCGGAGTGTTCATCCGGTCGGCGTCACAAAAAAGACCCCTGCCTGTCAGTCCTGATCGACAACGAGGGCGTGTTCTTCAACTGCAAGCACTGCGGCCACAAAGGCGGGAAGTCCTACGATGCTAAGTCCAAAAGCGGAAGCATGGTTTACCGCTCGGGCGATCGACCCCGAGATCGTCGCACGTATGCAGATTTACTCCGCGAAGCGCGGCCAGGATGGCGTTAAGCCGGACCCGGCCGGGGATCTGATCGCCTTCCCGTTCTTTGAGGGCGGCAAGGTCGTCAAGGAGAAATACCGCGGCAGGCCCGGTCCGGACGGCGCCAAGAACATCACGCAGCGCCCCGATCCGAAGTCCACGTTCTACAACGCGGACGTTTTGGACGATCCCGCTCTGATAGACGGCTCGCAGGCGCTTGTGATTGTCGAGGGGGAGCCTGATTGCCTCGCGGTCCTGACGGCGGGATATCCGTTTGTGGTTTCGGTCCCTGATGGAGCGCCTCCGGCTGATGGCGAGAGCAAGCCGGAGCCGCAGGCATTGAGCGAATACGTCGATGCCGAAACCGATTCCATGAAGTTCATTTTCAACAATTGGGACCGGCTGACCAAGATCAAGCGGTTTGTGCTGTTCGCCGACAACGACGCGCCAGGTTGGCGGCTGCGAGACGAACTAGCTAGGCGTTTAGGGGCCGTGCGGTGCTCCTACGTTCGTTATCCTGATGGCGGCGGCAAAGATGCCAACGACATCCTGATCAAGCTGGGCGCCCCCTCTGTGGTCGATACGATCGCTAATGCGGTGAGGATGCCGGTTCGCGGTCTCTACCGCATGAACGATTTTCCGCCGGAGCCGGCGATGAACCCGGTTTCGACGGGGTTTGGTCGGTTGGATCTTCCTGTGCAGCCGGGCATGGCAGGGTTGATGGTGGAGAAGGGCCTGTTCATGACGGTTCTGGGCGCGCCGGAATCGGGGAAGTCCACATGGACAACGCAGGTAGCCGCCTATCTGGCGAAGGTTCATGGGTGGAATATCGCCATCGCGACGTTCGAGATGCGACGCAACGCGGTCTACAAGCTGTTGCAGGCGGCTTACACCGGGAAAGAGCACCTTAGCCGGCAGGAGTACGACGCGGCTGATAGGTTCATCAATGAAAAATTCACGTTCATTTACAACGATTCGCTAAAGTCAGAGGACGAAACCACGATCGACTGGGTTCTGGAGTGTGCGCAGGACGCAGTAATCCGGGACGGGACCGACGTGCTTCTGATCGACCCGTGGAACGAAATGGAGCACAACCGCAAGCACGGCGAGAGCCTGACCGAATACACCGGCAAGGCCATCAAGAAACTCAAGCGGTTTGCCCAGACCTATCACATCCTGGTCATGGTGGTGATTCACCCAACCAAGGACGGCGGCCTGAAAGCGGCGGCTAACGAACTGTCGATGTACGACGCGGCCGATAGCGCCCATTGGGTCAACAAGGCCGATCTCGGCGTCATGGTTCACCGGGACTATGCCAACGAGATGACCACGATCAAGGTCGGCAAGGTCCGCTATCGCCAGACCGGGCGCCGCGGCGACACGACGCTTTCGTACATCCCCGAACTGGAAATATTCAGCCAATAGGAGCCGCCAATGACTGAGCACTATACCGGGACGCAATGGACTGTGACCGATGACGGAATCGAGCAGCGCGACGGGGATTACTTTATTCGGGCGGAAGACTTGTCCAATGACATGGGCGAGGGCGGGTGGATTGGGCACATGGCCGAGAAAAGCTGGGTGGATATCGATGATTTTAAGCGGGCGTTCGCAATAGCGGTCCGGAATCAACAGTAACAGCGTTCGACAGCGTGAGACTGAACCATCCTCCTGCAAGCGAGCATCACCATGCTAGGAACGATTGACATGCCATCACCCAAGCAGCGCCGGATCCCAGAGAAGCCGACGGCTGTTCCGAGAACGGAAACGGCGAGGGTGGACCATCCTCGATTGGCAGGGCTTACCGAGTCTGTCGTCAGGGTAACGGATACCTTGGCAGCGATGTTCAAGCGCAAGCAAATCAGCGAGCGGGAGTACATGACGGCGGAGCGGATTAGAATGGCCCAGGAACGGCTTTATGGCGCTGTGGGTGGGGTTATGGACATGGACCGGGCTCGGGGAGGGTCGACGCCGGGACAGCCTCCAGCGCTCGGCTATATGATTGCAGCGGAAACGATGTCGGAGATCAGGAGATTCCTCTATCCGCAGGATTATGCGGTGGTGCATCGGGTTTGCGGGCTTGGCATGACGGTAGAGGAGGCGGCTGCGAATTTGTATGCGGCTGTTCCGACGAGGGCGCAGAAAGAGGATTGCGGGCGGAGGCTTCGCGCTGGTCTGGAGGAAATGGCGCGGAGGTGGTTTCCGGACAACAAGGGCCAAGGCCATCGGATGCGTTCTCATGTATCGGAGCGGGCAGGGGTTACGGATGTTGAATCAGTTCCGAAGGCGGATACGGCCCATGCTACAAGGGACAAAATTTACAGGAGCGGGAGATAGTTATGGAAAATCTGATTTGGGCGTTGATCGTTGTGTCGGGCTCGGCAAACGTAAGCCTCTCGACTGGCTACCCCAGCAAGGCACTCTGTGAAGATGCTATAAGCATAGCCAGAACCGGAATGACACTGGCGGAAAAGAAGGCGCATGACGAAGCTGAGAGGGATCGTCGCGCCAAGGAGTTGAAGGCCTATCAGGATGCGCACCCAGCGAGAGCCACAAAACCATCGGACAAGAAAGAGTGCTTCGATAACACCTCGGGCGACCGAGGGTACGGCTCGTCGGCTGCCTTTTGCGTAATGGAAAGCGATGGGATGACTCGCTTTTACCAGAACAATTCGGTGTGGTCATATTCCATCTCCACTAGTCCGGACCGCGAAATCAAATACGCCAAATGCGTCATGGTCGATACGAAAGATAAATGAGGGTTGCTTCAAGCGTGGTGCACGCGACGAGGGATAGGGTTTATCGGGGTGAGAAATAGGAGAGGGTGATGATGTCGTGGATTTTAGTTTTGATGTACGCGAACGCGGCAATGGTTGTTATCCCAGATCGCTATGGGACTTTGGAGGCGTGTCAGAAGGCGGGCGAAGCGTTTCTTTCTGACCGAGGCGGACGCCGTTTTGAATGCCTTCCGGGTTCTCCAAATTTCAAGTAATGCCCAATTCATAAGGGTTTCTATAGCATATCAGCGCGGAATGTGGTAGGGTTTTTTGACGAACACAGAGGATGACAATGGCAATCCCGCCACCAGGAACTGCCGAGCGATGCCCGAAGTGCCTTGGTCACGGATGGTCGCAGACCTATAGCCTTCGCCCGAGCCGGATCGGTGGAGACATCATTCAAAAAGTCGGAGAGCCGTGCCAGTGCACCGAATGCTGCGGGACTGGCTACCGGCGCGGCGTTACAATTCCAACGGGAGACGAATATGGGAACTGAAACATCCAGAGAAATGCTGTCCTTGATGGCCTCCCGCACGTGTCAGGGGCAAACGATGAGCGACCCAACATATGAGCAGCTTCAAGTGTTGGTTTCCAGACTGGTGGACGCGCTTGATGCATGGGAGGCGTTCGCCGACTGCCAGATCGAGGAGAAGATGGACGATGCTCGCAAGCATTCCGATTATGTGCGGAGGCTTTTGCCATGACGCGCGACGATCTTGATCTTGAACGAAAGCGCGAAGTCCTACTCATTGCCCGTGTTGTGGCGATTTGGACCTTTGTTATTGCGGGAACGTTAGCGCTAGTATTTCGCCACTAACCCATTGAGGGATGAGCAGATGGCAAGACCGATTGAAGAGCCGACCGTCACCAAGGAGCCGTGGGCTGCGGATAAGGACCGCGAAGTGTCGCGCCACCCCGCCTATGCTCAGGTCGCTATCCACCATGTCCAAGGGAGCGCCTGTCTCTACGGGTCTGACTTTGAACACCACAACTACGTTATTCTAACGATCAAGGGTAGCGAGCTGCACCGTGATTTGGCGCGGGATTGGCATTTTGAGCGAGAGATGATTGTGGAAATCGCATTGAGTGAGGCTCAGTACGCGACCATGCTGTCGGCGCCGAACCGGAGCGGCGTGCCATGCACCTTGCAATATCGTGGTCGCGATATGATCCCCGGATTGCCTCGGCGAGACAGCACCAAACTTTACGATGCTGAGATTGAGCGAAAGCTTCACGCGACCGTTGAGAGTTTGGAAAAACAGCGCGATGAGATTAAGGTCGCTGTCAGCAAGCTGCCCAAAAAGGTACAGGAGCAGGTTCTTGGGCCTATCGAGACGGCTATCCGGGAGATTGCCAGCAACACGCCGTTTGTGATGAAGAGTTTTGACGAGCATATGGAGGCGTCGATTGAGAAGGCGAAGGTCGAGGTGAACGCCTACGTGACCAATACCGTAATGCGGGCGGGCTTAGAATCTATTCAGGGCGGGACGCCTCTGCTTGAACTTGCGCAACGCGCGGCGGAATAGAACTGCACCCCCCTTGACAACCCCGGGGGTCCAAGCTACAAAAGCCGCAGAATCCAGAATTGACAGCGCGCCCCGGGAAACCGGCCGGCGCGTTTTTCTTTGCCCAGTTCGGGCGGCCTCAGCTAGTCACGACGCCTCAAAGCATCCCCTAGCTCCCCTGTGAGCCGAGCGTCTTCAGCGAGTGTCGCCCGATCCTCTTCCGACCGCGGCGTGGCAATGCTCCACGATAGGCGGGCTGCAGCGCTGATTGTGATATCGGGGTCGCGTCCGATCGGTCGGATACAACATCGGCAACCAACATCGGCAAGAGCGGAGATTGCGGGATGAAATTCGAGGTCTTTAAAGACTCGGGTGCGCAAACCATCGCCGTCCGCGTTGGCCGGGAGGTGGCGGTCATGTCGATTGGGGATTGGTCCAAGGCGATTGCGCGGCCTAAGAGCGCCAGCGAAATGTTTATAGGTTCGGATACGGCGCCAAGCGAATACTGCGCACCCATGAAAGACCCCGCTTGAAGATCATAATCTTCGTCCCGACCTACGGCCATCAAATCTATTCCCAAACCGCTGTAAGCCTCGTCGCCCTCACCAAGGAATTGGCAGACAGACAAATCTTCGGCGGCTGCAATGCTCTCTCATTTCCCGATATTGAGGAATTGAGAAACGTAATGCTCTCGATCTGGTACGACGGCACCGACGCCACCCATATGCTGATGGTGGATTCGGACATGCAATTCGAGCCGGCGTTGATTGGCGATATGTTGCTCGCAGACGTGCCGTTAATCGGCTGTATTTACCCCACCAAGCGATTGCCCAGCACATGGGTAGGATCTGCACTTACTCCGGAAGCCCAGCCCAAAGACGGTTTATTGGAGCTTGAAGGTATAGGCTGCGGCGTCATGCTGATCCGGAGGGATTGCGTCGACCAGATGATTGCCTCGGGTAACGTCGACATTCAGACCGACAAGACCAATTCGGCGATGTTCAATTTGATGCCGAAGCAATGTTCCAGGGTCATCAAGGCGTTCACCAAGACCGCGAACGATGAAGGCCGGGAGCTGAGCGAGGACTTCGCGCTATGTTATCGGCACCGCAAATCCGGCGGCAAGGTCTATGCGGCGATCGCACACAGGATAACGCATTTGGGCGTTTATCCGTTCTCCGGCAAATACAGCGATATGTTTGAAGCGAAGCCAATGGATGAGGCGGCAGAATGAATGGCATGACCCGAGAAGTGATCGAGGCGGGGCTTTCCGCGCTGTGGACATGGGATACCGCGCCCCGTGATGACGAATGCGCGGTGGCTGCCCGGCGCCCTTCTCCTTCGGTCGATCATTCCCATATGCCGGGCTTCCTCACCTCCTCCACCGCCAAGATAACCATTGTCGGGAATACCCCGACGACGGGAGGGGTGGCGTGAACCAATCTCTGGTCAAGGCCGTGGCCTGTGCGCTTTGCGAGGTGCGCGGACACGACCCGGCACAAAAGGTTGTCGCCGGCTCCCCGTACCAGATCGACGGCAAGCAGTTTGCCGCGGTCAACTCGTTCTCCGAGCCGGTCCAGTTGTGGGAGCACTACCAGGCTGACGCCGAGGCGGCGATTAAGGCTGTTGCGTTGCATATGGCTCCGGCCCGCGCCTGATGCCCGTTCTCTCCAACCCAAAGCACGAGCGGTTCGCACAAGAACTGGCAAAGGGTAAAACTCAGGCCGAAGCATACCAAACGGCGGGTTACGCGGCCAGCGAAGCCAACGCATCCCGCCTGACAAGTAATGACAAGATTCAGGCCAGAGTTGCTGAGATTTTGGAGCGCGGTGCGATTAGGGCTGAAGTCTCAGTGGCTTCCATCACCGAGCGCCTGATCCGGATATCCGAGAAGGCCGAAACCATTGGCGAGCCTGCTGGCCTTTCGGTCGCGCGCCAAGCCGCCATGGACGCCGCGAAACTCCATGGCCTGATTGTCGAAAAGAAGGAAACCGGGAAGCCGGGCGACTTCTCGCGGATGGATGAACATGAACTTGATGCTTTCATCGCGGGAGAGAAAGCTACTCTTGGCGGAGGCGATAGCCGAGAAGCAGCGGCGGGTGGAAAAGCGGGAGTGCGAAGCAAGTCTAGCGGCCTTCATTAAGTATGCGTGGCCTGTTCTGGAGCCTGGCCAGCCTTACATGCACGGATGGCATATCGATGCCATCTGCCAGCACATGGAGGCGGTTGAGCGGGGTGAGCTAACCCGGTTCCTGGCCAATGTTCCACCGGGTACGATGAAGTCGATGATCGTGTCGGTGTTCTTCAATGCGTGGGTTTGGGGGCCAAAAGGCAAGCCTCATGCCCGGTTTCTTGCTACATCGCACAATGAGCGGAATTCGACCCGGGATAATTTGAAGTGTCGGCGGCTGATTGAGTCTGACTGGTATCAAAAGCGCTGGGGCGACAAGGTAAAGCTAACCGGCGATCAGAACGCCAAGACCAAGTTTGAGAACACGGCGACTGGGTTTCGAGAGGCGGCGCCGTTTACGTCGATGACGGGCGTTCGGGCCGACTACGTGATTCTGGACGATCCTATGTCGGTTGATGATGCCTTGTCGGACAAGACGCGGGATTCGATCAACCTGACCTTTCGGGAGGCGTTGCCGACCCGTTTGAACAACCCGGATAGTTCCGCGATCATCGTTATCATGCAGCGATTGCATGAGGACGACACAAGCGGGGTGATCCTGTCCGGCGACTTCGGCTACGAGCATCTTTGCCTTCCGATGCGGTTTGACCCGTCTCGCAAGTGCGAAACCTCAATAGGCTTTGAGGATCCGCGAACCGAGGAAGGCGAGTTGCTATTCCCCGAGCGCTTCCCTGAATGGGTGGTGCAGCGGGATGAGACGATCATGGGCCCCGTTGCGACCGCGGGCCAGATGCAGCAGATGCCGGTTCCTCGCGGCGGCTCTATCCTGAAACGGGATTACTGGCAGCTTTGGGAAGAAGAGAAATACCCGGCCTTTGAGTTTGTGCTGGCGAGCGCTGATACCGCCTACACGGAAAAGGAAGAGAACGACCCGACGGGCTTTACGATCTGGGGCGTGTTCCGGGAGGGCAAATACGGTTATCCGCGCGTCATGCTGATCTGGGCATGGGCGAAACATTGCGAACTGCACGGCAAGCCACTGGAGCGGCTGCAGGGCGAAACCAAGAAAGCCTATGACGTCCGCAACATGAAGGCGGATGCCTGGGGCGTGGTGGAATGGATAGCCTATTCCTGCCGGCGCTATCAGGTTGACAAGCTCTTGATCGAAGCGAAGGCGTCAGGGCTTACCGTCGCTCAGGAGATGCAGCGGCTTTACAGGGAAGACGGCTGGTCGATTCAACTGGTCAAGCCGGTTGGGGATAAGGTTGCGAGGGCGCACGCTGTAGAGCCTTCCTTTGCGGCGGGGTTGATTTACGCGCCCGACACGGAATGGGCTGAGAAGGTGATTTCGCAGGCCGAGGTGTTTCCCAAGGGCAAGCACGACGATTTGGTCGACTCAAGCACCCAGGCCTTGCAGTTCTTGCGGCAGAACGGGCTGATTGCGCATAACTTTGAGGAAGATGCTGTCGATCGCGATGAGCGGTTGTTCAGGCCGGAGCCTAAAGCATTATATGACGTGTGAAACGGGGGTGGGTCACATGAGCTTTACCGATTCTCTACAAGACATAGTTCGGACCACGCCTGACCATTTGCTCGTGGCTCTTGTGATGAAACTCACGGGCGGCTCTGCCAACCCGCATGTGATTAGGGCCCAGATCAAAAACTGGCGAGATGAAATCCGAGCCCCGACCGCGCCAATTCCAGAGTAGCCGAAGGCGCTGTATGATGTTTGAGGGATGAGCAATGAAAGAGCAAGAATACACGGTAGGCGAATTGATTGACGCCTTGGCTGCTTTGGCTCCGAGAGGGTCGAAAGTCAAACTTGAAGACGCAGACACATCATGGACGATCCCGAAGTTCAGTCTCCATTACGACGTAAAGGGTGATGTTCTCTGGATTAGCCCATGTGAGTACAGCGAGATGAACAACGATTAGCCGCTCCTGACCGGGCGGCTTTTTCTATGGAGCTACCGACGGTAAGGCACTCCGATCGTTCAGCGTGGGGAACGGTTCAGCACAGAAAGCCATCCTGCGGGCTTACTGTCGGCGCTTGTCATGACGTTCAAGGATGGCGGCCCACGCGAAATTCGGATGAAGGAGGATGAGATGAGAGAAGTAAGGATAACCTGCGATCAATGTGGCGATGCCTTCGCAGACAACACACCAGCTGCCGGCGTTACGGGTGTTTGCGCCAAGATTGGCGGCAATGGAGCGGCTGAAAGCCATTTCGGGCCGGCTGATCTTTGCCGAGTTTGCTACAGCGAGGTGCATTTAGCGCTCAAGCTGGCTTTCCAGCGGGCGCCAAACGGCGCCGAGACCCCGATCAAACGAGCAGCCGCATGACCGCGCAAACCCTCTCCCTCAACGCCCGCCAGTGGCGCGTCCTGATGAACGACCATCTGGAAGTGCTGAAGGCTGGCGTGGCCGCGGCTGAAACCCTGGATGAAAAAGGGCTGAAGGAAGTTATGCGCTTGCTCGATCAGGTCCGCCTGATGGCCAGCGCATGGTATCAGAACAGCCCTGCGCCGGCCGCTGAAGCGGTTGCGCCCGAACCGCAGGCAGAGCAGCCCGTGGAACAGCAGGCCAATGGCGCGGCTCCCAAGCGCGGCGGTTGGCCGAAAGGCAAGCCGAGGAAGCGCATGAACCCGGCGGGGGCGGTGCAGTGATGATATTCGCCAAAGTCTTTGTGCTTTCATTCGCGCTCTGGTTCGCAATCATTTGGCTTGCGATCAGCGCCGTTACGGCTGCGTCGACCAAGAGCCCAATCACCAATTGCCTCACGTCGATCTACATGGATTGTCGCTAGCGCCTCATGCCCGCATCCCCGTTCGCAGCATCCGTCCTTCCGTTTGTTAAACCGGAGGACGAGGAACTGCGCCTTGATCCCGTCGAAGTGGACCTTGCCTCTGGCGATGACGTCTCATTCGAGAACGGGGCCAAAAAGACCGAACTGCCTGACGGCTCAGTCGAGATTGACCTGAGCGGCGGGACAAGCGGAAAGGCCAAGTCCGACAAGTTCAACGCCAACCTCGCCGACGAAATGGACGAGGCTGAACTGAACAAGATCAGTTCCGAAATCCTGGAGGGCATCGACCGGGACAACCAATCCCGTCAAGACCATCTGACCATGATTGCCGAGGGCATGAAGCTGCTCGGTCTGGTCATTGAAAGCAACAACGCCAGCGCGGCGACGTCATCGGCTCCGCTTGAGGGCATGTCGACCGTTCGGCATCCGCTGTTACTCGAAGCCTGCCAGCTATTCCAGGCCAACGCCATGGGCGAGCTATTGCCCGCGGCTGGTCCGGTCAAGGTACGAGACGACCGCCCTGAGAAGCCCAAGGGCGTTGACGGCATGATGGGCCATAATGGCGGGCCGCCCTTAGACAATCCTTTCACCCCTCCCGTTCCTCCTTCGCCGGGTGCGGGCGCCTCATCCCCACCGCCACCTGGCTTAGGCGCTCCCGGCGCTGGCGCTCCTACCGGCGCCGGGATGCAGCCTGCTCCTCTGCCTCCGGGCCCGATGCCGCCTGTAGCGCCGCCTATGCCCGGCTCAGACCCGGGCATGTCGTCCATGGCTGGCGCGCCGGCTGTTCCTCCGCCGCCCATGGCCGCTCCGCCGATTGCCCCGCCCGAGCCGATCGTAGAACAGCGCGACAACCTCGCCAACGCGCTCGAAAAGGACTTCAACCATTACCTGACCTCAACTGCCAAGGAATACGTTCCCGATACCGACCAGATGCTGTTCAAGGTCGGCTTTGGCGGCCTCGGCATCAAGAAGGTCTATAACTGCCCGCTGCGCCGCCGGCCGGTTTCGGAATCGGTCGACATCGAGGACTTCATTGTCTCGAACGCGCTGACCGACCTGAGCAACGCAGGACGCATCACGCATCGGATCAAGATGCGGCCTTCCACCCTGAAGCGCATGCAAATCCTCGGGGTGTATCGCGATGTGCCGATCGGGCAGCCGACGGCTCAGGCTGATTCGCCGAACGCGGTTGACCAGGCCAAGGCCGAAGTCGCTGGCGTTCAGCCGCAAGTGGCGGATCCCCGTGACGCGGATCATGAGCTTTACGAATGCTATTGCGAATTGGATCTGGACCAATACGCCCCGAAGAAGTTCAAGGGCAAAGGACTGCCGCTTCCGTTCAAGGTTACAATTGAAAAGGAGAGCGAGAAGGTATTGGAGATCCGACGCAATTGGCGTGAGGATGACGAGGAATGCATGGCGAAGGAATACTTCGTCGACTTCCCGTATATGCGCGCGTTCGGCTTCTATTGCATTGGGTTGCTGCATCTTCTAGGCAATACGACCAAGGCATTGACGGCGCTGTGGCGTGAGTTCATTGACGCCGGCATGTTCGCCAATTTCCCGGGCTTCCTGTATCTCAAGGGCGCCGGACGGCAATTGACCAATCAATTCCGGGTCGCGCCTGGTTCGGGTGTGGGGCTGGATTCGAGCGTTACCGATATCCGTCAAGCCGTCATGCCATTGCCCTACAAATCCCCGGATGCGGGCTTTGTGCAATTCGTGTCGCATGTTGAGGAATTGGGCCAGCGTCTCGGTGGAACAGCCAACCAGCCGACGGCGGAAGGCCGCGGCGATGCGCCGGTCGGCACCACGCTGGCGCTGATCGAGCAGGCTTCCAAACCCGTAGGCGCGGTCAACAAGCGGCTGCACAACGCGCAGGCCCGTGAGTTCGCCCTGCTCAAGGAGCGCTTCAAGGACGACCCCGAGGCGTTCTGGCGGTTCAACAAGCGGCCAACTCTGCCTTGGGTGAAAGAGCAGTTCATTGCTGCGCTGAATGACTACGATTTGGTCCCGGTATCGGATCCGAACAACCCGACGAAGCTGCACCGGCAGGCCAAGGCGGAGGCGTACAAGCAAGTCGTGGCAATGGCGCCGACCTTGTTCAATCTCAAGAAGTCCACGCTGAAATACGCCGACGACATGGAAATCACCGGGGTTGAGGAAACCATGATCCCGGGCGATGCGCCGCCGCCCCAGACGGATCCTGCGGAAGCTGCCAAGATGGCGGACATCCAGCAGAAGAACGAGAAGGCCAAGATCGACGCGGCAAGCAAAGCCGATGCGTCCAAGGCCCGGATTGAAGAGCAGGCCATGGAAATGGCTGACCGGAAGGCCGATCGCGAATCCAGGGAGCGCATTGCGGAGCTTACGTTCAAGACCGAACAAATCAGGGCGGCTGCGAGCATTGCGGTTCACGCCGACAAGTCCGAATCTGCCGAGCGCACGCTAACCATGAAGCTGCTTTCAGAACATGCAGGCAAGGCTCACGCCATGGCGCATGAACTAGACAAGCTGGAAGCCGCGCAAGGGCATCAATCCGCGGAAGGCCAGACGCAGCACGAGCGGGCGAAGGAACTGGCGGAGCATAATGCGAAGCTGGCGCCGAAGAAGGACAAGGGGAAAGAGGGATGATTGAGAAAGTGACAGAGGCGATTCGTGTAGCAGAAAAGGCTTGGTGGGAATCCTCTAGCGAACCCACCCTGTCTCTACAGGAGGCTCTAGCCAGAGCGGCAATGGCCGCAATGCGAGAGCCAAGCCATGCCATGTTCTTAGCTGGTCGCGATCTGGCGCTTTCCGGGAAGGAAGACGCACTCATGAATCGTGACAGCGTAAAGGAGCGGTGGCGCGTGATGGTCGACGCCGCACTTGAAGCGGCAGAAGCAAGGGAAATTGCAGCATGAAACACCCCGACGAGAAGCAGGACAAGGCCCTGATCCGCTCCATGATGGTCCGGACCGACCCGTCCGTGAAGCAGTCCGAGATGGAGACGAGGGGCGAGCCGCTGGGCTGTGTTCCGATGTCCATCACCATGGGCAAGCCGATGGCGTATCGGCCGGCAAAGTCGGGGCCGAAGTGAGCAAGCCAGAAATCATTCTGGTGATCGCACTTCTCGCCGTCGGCTCGGTGCCGTTCATTTGGACCATCCGTGAAATGATGTCGCTCGACAAATTCATGCGAGAAATCAAAGAAAGGAACATCCTTTGAAACACACAGGCGAATCCCAGAAACGCACCGCCGAAGTCAAGCGCCAGTACGGCAACTGCAAGGGCATGGCGAACGGGGGCAGGGTGAAATCCTATCCCGCAATGACCGCAGGCGCTGCCAGCGGGGTCGGCCGCATCGAAAAGGTGGAAAAGTACGGCGACAACGCGAAAAAGAAGTAACCGCCATGAAGCGGGGATGGATCATGGCTCTCGCTGTCGCGCTCTCGGCGTGCGGCGAACAGAAGGCCGAGACGTCAATCTTTGACGACGCGGTAATTGTCAAGATATGCGCGGACGGTTCCCGGATATTCCGCCTGAATGATGGCAGGTTTATCGCTGGAGGCTGGGGCCAGCGCCTTGTTGAAGACCCTCAGACGGTTTGCGCCCCGAAATGATCATCGAATCCAAGCTAGTTGAACGCCTTACCGAGAAACTGGACGCGCAAGACGAGCGCGCCAAGGATGCTCTGGTCGACGGCAACCTGTCGGACTTCCCCTCCGTAAAAGAATGGCACGGTTACCGCCGCGCCATTGCCGCCTGCAAGATTCTACTCACCGAAACCTACGAAGACCTGATGAAGGAATAAGGGATGGCCACCAAGAAAACCTCTGAAGTCGCAAGGCTGGTAATGCCGAGCGCAAGTGACCTGAACGCGTTCGGGGCTCGCAAGTCCAAGATCGAAATGCTGGCCTCCGCCAAGGACCAGCGCGCCACCATGATGGAACTGGTTGGCGACCTCTCCGGCGTGAAGGTGATGGGCAACCGCGTGCTGGTCGGCATCTATATCGAGCCGGATCACAAGGGCGGGCTGTTCCTCGCCAAGGAGACGCTGAAGGAGAGCGTCTATCAGGGCACGGTCGGCCTCGTTATCAAGATGGGCTCGCAGGCCTTCAAGGACGATCCGGACAACAAGATCAGCTTCCACGGCGAATCCGCACAGATCGGCGACTACGTGGCCTTCCGTGCCGGCGATGCCAAGCGCTGCCAGATCAACGGGCTGGACTGCCGTTTCGTGGAAGACACCCTAATTGATATGGTGGTGGCGGACCCGAATATCGTGACGCACGAGAAGATTTGAGGTATAGTTTCCGCTGATTTGGAGCGGGATATGCTGATAGGAAATCTTCAATTTGTTTTCTGGCCCAAATGGCATTGGGGCTGGATGGATATGCCGAAGCCGCTGCGCTCCGTTTACGCCGACCACGTTTTTTGGGTCGGCCCATTGGAGATCAGGAGGTTTCGATAATGGGAAACGAAAACGACGGCGGCCCATATTCGCAAGAATGGTCGGTGGATCACAACCGGGAAGTTGACCGCAGGTTCGCGGCAATCAATGATCGCGACAAATGGATACGGGAAACGCGCAATTCAAAGCTCTCCCCGGATGAGTTACGCCGAAAGGCGTTTCTGATGAGGCGGGACGGATGAGTATCATTATATCGAAGCTCAAGATAGGCGATGTAATTTACGACACCCAGACAGGCCGCAGCCTCGGCGTCGTATCTAGAAAATATCGGATGTGGGGCCAGACCCATTACGAATACGAGACTAAGCCGGGCACATTCGACAACACGTCGCGGCACGCCTTCACTGATATCATCTTCGGCGCATTGAGCGATGTGCGTGACGAGCGCGCCCCAGCGGTAACCTTCTTTTTGGGCAAGAGTGAGCATCCCTGTAAAGCGGGATGGCCGCTCAAGTAGAATAGAACCGCAACTATCAAATCAGACCAAGCCGTCTCACCCGAGGCGGCTTTTTCATTGGAGCAACGGATGGCACTTAGAGCATTGAAA
>Ga0181338_1000012_pt1 | contig 67049 bp, 92 predicted proteins | sample Sp13VDMM110SD_FD_122168 | JGI IMG/M metagenome (GOLD analysis project Ga0181338, IMG submission 122168) | Freshwater viral communities from Lake Michigan, USA - Sp13.VD.MM110.S.D | ecosystem: Environmental > Aquatic > Freshwater > Lake | place: USA: Michigan | collected 2013-04-23
CGGGGTCAGCTGCGGCGATGCCCTGCCCGGCGAATGCTGCGTCAGCCATCAATAGTACCTCTTGCGGCGGGGGCGCGGGATGTCGTCATCTTCCGGCTCGTCATTGGCGGTGCGGATCAGACCGCCGGCGCGGAAACGTATCATCGCCTGCACGCTGCTGTCCACGTAGTCGTCGGCCTCGCCGTTCGGGAAGTCGGCCATCTGCTCGATGACCTTCTCGGCCCAGCGCCGGTTGGGCGCCCAGACATAGCCCGAGGCGAAGATGTCGGACACGAGATTGGCGCGGGCGATCTTGTCGTTCGGCGCGGCCTTGGTGCCGCGGCTCGAGCCGGAGAAATCCTGCACCGGCAGGCCGCTCGACCGGAACTCCTGGATCAGTTGCATGCCGGCGCTCTTGTTTTCGATCAGCACCTCGTCGGGCTGGTCCTCGTCGTAGAACTCCTTGGCGGTCTTCTTGAGCTCCGGGAACTCCATGCGCCGGTCCATGGCGCTCAGCAGGATCAGGTTGTCGATCGTCTTGCCGGTCGCCGGGTCCTCGACCTCGAACACGCCCCAGCTGGTGAAGGCGCTCGGGTGGCTGCGGTTGTTCTTGGTCGCCGCCGCGTCCCAGGAGTGGAGCGTGAACTTGCACGCCGGCGGGTCGAGGTTGTTCCACGCCTCGCGATGCTGCGGGGCCGGGCACGAACTCTTGCCCATCTTCTGGTCTTCGATCGTGTCCTCGCCCCACATGCGCCAGCTGTCGCGCTTGAAGATCGCGGCGACCTGGCTGGTGGGCTCCTGGATGTATTGGGCCTGCCATTTGGACAATGGCAGCGCGGCACGAGTTTTCTGCAATTCAGCCAGCGGCCAAAAGCCCGGCCACATCGACCGTTCTGTTGGGAGACCCTCGTCAAGGATGGCCGGGAAGGACAGCACCTCCCACTTGTCGGCGAGGCCTGTCGCTTCCTGCATCTGTTTTATAAGACGACCAGATAGGTCGCGTTTAGACCATCTCGTCATCGGTATCACTATAGCCCCGCCGGGCTGAAGGCGTTGTCTAATACCTGATGAGTACCACTCCCAAACTGTATCGAATATCTCTGGGCTATGCTCCGCCTGTTTTGCTTCTTGTTCTGAGTGCGCGTCGTCGATTATTGCACAGTTGTGAACTAACACTCCTTCACAGAAGAAATTCTCTGTGTCGGTCTGTATGTCTACGACCCATTCACCTTCTCCTTGAAGAAGGCCTGCAAAATCTTCTGCGCAGATTCCGATGCTCGATGATGATAATGGCTGTGGCACGGGTCGCACAGCAGTATCAAGTTCGACAGCGCGTGGTTTCTCGCGTTGTGGTCTATGTGGTGGACTTGTGTGCGCTTCCGAACCTGCCCGCAAAAGCCGCATACGCTCTCGTCTCGGGCGTTCACTTTCTTGCGACTGGCCGACCACGCCCCCGAATACTCGACGTCCTTGGCTTTCCTCGCCCCGTAGCACGCTGTTGAGCAATACTTCCGCGCACCGAACACCTGCTTCCCGCAGGTCTTGCATTCGCCGGTCGGTGCTGCTGAAGGCAGCACGCGCGTAGATCGATGCTCCTCGTAGCAACCGCGCGAGCAAAAAGCGTTCTCGGTGGCGTGGCGTTCCCGGGCCTTCTGCACCTCGGAGTTCGGGCGCATGAACTCCTTGCCGCACATCGTGCACGACAGCTTGGCGCTGTGCTCGGCCAGGTAGCATACCTTGCAGGTCTTTGCTGCTGGTGCCTTTTCCCGGCCGCAAGCGCACGTATCCTCGGGGTTCTTCACGTGGAAGCACTCTTTGGAACAGTACGTCCGAACCTCGTTCCGTTTCCCGTGCCGACGATGCGCTCGCTCGTGTTCTTTCCTCGAGCGTTCGTAGACTTTCCCGCAGCGATAGCACGTAAGCGTCACGGTCGGCGAAGGTTTCTCTCGCCGGGCGATAGCCTCTGGCGGTGTAGACGCGATGGTCGGCAGTGCAGACCAGATCTCCGGCATCAACGAGAGAGTCCGTTGTGAGTTTTGTGGATACTGCGCGGACGACCGTCCAGCAGGTCTGCCCGGTTTTGTGGTCATAGGCCCATACCTCATCCCCAACTCGGATTTTTGACATGGGTAGAATGCCTCGTTTTGTCAGGCACTTACAAGCGAAATATGCGCAATTTGCCCCTTTTCCAGTAACTTTGCCGTTGACACCGATGGCAAAATACTCTCCCCCATAGTTGGTGTGCCACCCTGCGGCGGCCTGGCTATCCTTGGCCAGATGCACGCCGGGAAATACCAACTGATAGGGGTTTTCGGCCTTGGTCGTGTCGCCGCCTTCGCCGCTGATCAGGTTCCTGACCTTACGGCCAAAACCGGAAGCTAGGTTCTCAGTATTCGACGCCTGGATCACCTTGCTCTTCGGGTTCTTGCCGATCAGCCACGCCGGCAGAAGCCAGCTGGACAGCTCGGACTTGGTGAACCGCGGCGGCATGTTAATGATCAACCGCTTGAGCTCGCCGCTGGCGATCTTCTCGAACGCCTCGGCCATGAAGGTGTGGTGCGCACCGGGGATAAAGTCAGGCCACATCAACTTCACGAACGGCAGGAAGTGATCGCGCGCCTCTTGATACCGGCGCGACTTATCGCGCTCCTCGAGCAGTTCGAGGACGCGCGCCTTCTGGCCCGGGTCGAGGTGGTCGATGTTGCGACGGAGCTTGTCGAGGTCGGCGTCGGAGATCATGGGCGGTAGTTAGTCTCTCCGACGCCGTTCGGCAATTACTCGACGTCCTTGGCCGGCTTGCGCTTGCGGGCGGCGCCGACTGCGGCCGTGCTCTCTTCGCCGGCTTTGGACCCGCCGCTCGAGCCGTCGCCGTCGTGGTCGAAGGGGTTCCCGGTCGCGATGGCGTCGATAGCCGGCACTGTCTGCTCGGGCGGTGAATCGGGCGCCGGTGGCTTTTCGGCCTTCACGTCGGCCTGCTTCGGCAGATCGTCCTGCGCTTTGGCTTCGGTCTGCTTCGGCTGTTTGGCCTGCGGCACGAGATCCCTGGCACTGAAGACGCCGGCGTTGTCGGGCGCGGCCTTCTCGGCGCTCTCGCGGTCGTTGGCCCGGGCGAGCACATTGCCGAGGGCGTCGACGGCGATGAAGTCGCTGCCGAGGTTCTCGGTCCAGCTGTTCTGCTTGATGGTGGTCGGGTCGATCGAGGTCATCGTGTCAGTCCTTCTTGGGGTATCCCGGCTCGGGGTCAACGCGCGGTAGGGCTGTTCGGCTCAGACGCGCTTCCAATAACGCTTTGGCGGGTTGAGGTCGCCCCACGGATCGGGGGCCTTGATCAGGATCTGGAGGTCGATGTTGGTCGGCTTCAACGATCTGGCGCGACTCTTCTGGGCGGTGATGTAACCGCGCTTCTTCAACTCGCGGATGGCCTGGATCACCGTGGTCGACGAGCACATGCACGCATGGCTGAGCTCGACCTGGCTGGGGCTGACGCCGAAGTCGAGCCAGCACTCGCGGATGGCTTCGTAGACCTTGGCGTGGAAGGGTCTCAGTGAGGGGTCGATCTTGGTCGGCACTGGTGTCTTTATGCCCAACAACATGGAGTGTTGAGCTGGACCTTACACTGCCCTCACTGAAACGGCAAGACGCCGTCGGCCGGGCCGGGCATGTAGGTGCTCGTGTCATGGCTGCGCGGCAGGATGGCGCCGAGGGCCGGCGCCAGCAACGTCAGCACCACCACAATGATACCGGCGATCGCCGCGGCGTGGTCGGTCATCGGTCCTTGAACCCGTCGCTCTCCGGAATCACGGCCAGCTGCGCTTCGGCGTCGCGCGTCGGGGCGACGTGGTTCTCTTCGCACCACTTCAGGAGACTGCGGCGACCGCCCGTCCATGCGGCCACCATGTCCCAGCTGCCGTCGGGCTGGAGCTTCTGCACCGCCCACCTCGACCCGGACCGCAGCGCCCGGGTCTTCCTGTCGAGATCGATCGTGCGCTCGGTCATGCCGCGCCCGGCGGATCTTCGTCGTGGCCGGGCAGGACGCCGGCGTCATCCTTGACCCCGAAGGCGAGACTGCCCGCGACGCGCAGCTGGGCGTAGTACCACGCCTTCCGCTCGTCGCTGTCGTGCTGGTCGAAGATGCTCCACGCCTTCACCCGGCCGGTCGGCCAGATGACGACGACCGCACAGGCGTCGTCGTCGACGCCGCGCATGACGGCGTTGCGGGCGAAGCTGGGCGTGCTGTGGTGCACGAGCTGCCGCGGCGTGATGTCCTCGTCGAACTCCGGGTCCGGCTCGAGCCGCTCGACCCAGCCGCCGCGGACGCTGTCGTCCCTGCTCTCGCACATCGAGCACTCGGTGCTGCCGTCGCTGTAGAGCATGAAGTCCTGGCTACCACAGTTACCGCAGGTCCAGACCTGTGGCTCCTCGTCTTCCTTCGGGTGGAGGGTGACGACGTTGGTCATGGGGTGTCCTTTTCGGTTCGGCAGGTTCGAGGCTACCGCCGGTCGCTGGTGGGGTGCAAGCCCCGATATCGGTGGGCCGATATCGAACCGGGGTTTCCCGGTTCGGGGTCACAGCTTCTCATCGAGACGCTGCATCGCTTCGACAGGCACGAACCAGCCTCCTTCGACCGGTTGCCGCTGCGCTTGCAGCTGCTCGACGGCACGACGCAGTTGGCCGAGCCGGCCTTGCGGTCTAACAGGCTCGCCCGGAGTTACGCGAGGGCGGCCGCGGGTGCCGCGCGCGGCAGGTACGTCATCCGGGTGGGGCGGCAAATGCGACCATGTCGCGCGTATTTTGACGTAGTAGATGTTCCTGCGGTCTACGCCGTGCGTTTTTGCTATTTCGTCGAGCGTTCTAGGATCGCGGCGTATCGCGCGCACCGCGTCTTCTGTAAGTTTGGCGGAGTGGTTGGCGGCGCCGCGTTGGGCGGTTCTGTCAGCGACAACGAAAGGTAGCCCGGGCCAGCTACCTTTCTTGAACAGGTTGCCGATAGTTCCGGTTCCGACACCGTAGTCGGCAGCGATTTCTCGGTAGGGTCGTGTGTCCAGCCGGATGGCGAGCACCTGTTCTTCGGTTAGCTTGGCGGCGTAGTGCTTGCTGCCGCGCTGCACGCGACCTTTGCGCGCCATGTCGGCGGCGTTGTCTGCGTCGGTGCCTTCGAACAGGTGCGCCGGATTGCAGCAGGCCCGGTTGTCGCAGGTGTGACATACGCACAAGCTGCGGTTCTCCGAGTAGCGCCCGATCGGCCCCTTGGCGAACACATAGGCCCAGCGATGCGCACGATCGATGATCTTCTGGCCGTAGAAAAAAGCGTAGCCGGCGGGCTCGAGTTCACCGGTCCAGGGCCAGCACTCGTCGGGCTCTCGGCGGTCGACGCGCGAGTTGAACCGGTGCTCGACCATTTCGCGTTTCGGATGAAGCAGGATATCGTTGATTGGCATCTGGCAGCTCCTAACTGCTGGGTTGCTCTGGTCGGTCGGGGGTGTGGAGCCCCTGACCGATTTTTATTTTTTCATATATTTTTCAACTTTTCAACTTAATTCGTATATCGGTGCGGGAAAGCGAGCCAAAAGGCATGTCTATACCCAGGCAAGTACCTAGCTCAGCCCATGGTCCTCCCCCACCCCACCCCCACCTCGCCTATGACGATTTCCGCCGGCCGCCTCCAGGTCGGCACCTGCCACCTGCCAGCATCGACGGCCGGCCGCTGCCGGCGTGCTGCCCGGCAGGCCCGAGCGCGGCGTGCGTCATCCGTAACCAATGCGTTACGCATGCGCGCAAACGATTGGCCTGGCGCACCCCATCGGTTTCAAGTTGCTACTTGGCAGGCTTGCGTCGGCGGTCGGCCGGTTGCAGCGTGACTGCCGGCTGCGCCGGCTTGGATGTCGCGCGCCCTTCGATAGTAACGGACAGTTCGTCCAGGCGCTTGCGTAGCTCCGCGTCAATCTCCTCGGGGCTGCGCTGGCGTCGCTCGACCACGGTTGTTTCGCGGAACAAGTCGATACCTACCGTCTGACCTAGTAACTTGTAGGCTCCCAGCTGGACGCTTTCTTTGGTTGCATGCTGCGCTAGACGTGCTACACCATTGAGTATCCACTCTCTTGTTAAGAATGGGGCAAGAGTTGATTGTTCATCCCTCTTAGCTTGCAACTGGCGCAGCTTTAGTTGCACGCGCGGCTCGTTGAGCATCTTGCTCGCGTTGACGCCAACCGACGCGTCATCGCTGCCCGTTCCAAGCCCGGCTTGCCGGTAGGCATTGATCGCCGTTAGCCCGGAAAACACATAAGACACAAACACTTGCTGCGCTGGCGTGAGTCCGTCGAGCGCGTCGTTCGGGTCGAGCTGCACGGTGTTCAGTGGCTGGAAATTCACAGGTTGCAACCTGGCAAGTGTCAAAACCTAACTTCGCCTGTATCGCGGCGGATCACAGCGCCACGTCAACCGGGCGCAACCGCCTGCATACCCGCGCCTTTCGATGGTAGCAACATGCTACTTGAAGCAGGTCGCTTGACAAACGTCTGACTTAGATGGATGGTTAGCAGGTAGAAGGCATAACTGATTTGCCGTAACCCCTTGAGGAACCGAACCAAATGACCGCTATCGTGATCCATCAATCCGGTAAAAACGCTGACGCCTTCCGTGTGGCCAGCTACGGCAACGGTCTGTCCTACGCCTTCAATTTCGGCGAGAACGGCAGTCCGTCGCGTGACCTGTTCATTCAAGGCGACGACGCTACCGCCTTGCGTGACGCATTCGACGCTGCAGAGACGCGCGACCCTGAGAAACTGACGCACGACATCTGGCTAGACCTGCTCGACCCGTACCTGTGACAGTCGAGCCAAGCGGCGCACCCTATCCTGCGCCGCTTCACTAGACCGCCTGCAACCCCAAAGGAACCGAACCAAATGAGCTTTTACAAAGAATACCGCGACGCCTTCAACGCCGCTTGCGACCTTGCCCGCACCCGCCAGCGTGAGATGGGGCTGGAACGCGTCGACGGCCCGCTGGAAAAGGGTTTCCGCGTCATCAGTCTGCCCAAGCCTGAAAACCGTTACGGCCACGAATTGCGTTGCCAAGTCGTGAGTCCGACCGATCCCCGCATGGCCTGACCCGACCGCCTGCAACTCCAAAGGAACCGAGGAACCAAATGATCTCCGCTGAAACCTATGCCGTCTATCGCGCCGCTTGTGACAAGGCTGAGGCCTACCGCCAAGCTAACGCTACCTTCAGCCGTGGTGGCTGGTCCAGCATGTCGGCGGAACTGGCTGCGCACCCCGACTATGCCGGGTGCACTAACGACATGCGCGGCGCCATCGAAGAATATGAACTCAACCGCGACCAGCCCGACGCTTTCTCGGCCTACATCACCGACAAGGGCCTGACCCTCTGGACTGGCGTGCCGATCGGCAAGGTCACCGGGTGCGGCACATGGCGCCGTAACAACTTCGGCGGCAAGTGGCGCGCTGTTAACGTTCGCGCGGCATGGGGTCAGGCGTATTACGGCCGCGAATACGACTCCCGTCAGTTGGTCAACCTCCGCCGTGTCGCCTGACACGCCTCAGGCTCGAGCCTTGCCGCGGCAACGCGACAAGGCTTTAGCAAGCGGCGAATCCCTCGCGCTTGAACCGGAAGGAACCTGAACCATGCCACGTAAAACCCCTGAAAGCGTTCTCACTCTTGTCCGCGCTGACTTCGGCGTAGCGGACGCCTACGCCCTGCGCCGTATCGCCATGCAGCTGCACCGCTGGCATGAGCTCGAATGCGGCGTCGAAAATGGTGGCGTCGAGCGCGATGAGACCACGGGCAAATGCTACTGGTATTCGTCGCACTCCGGCCGGCGCACGCCAACCGCAGACCGCGAGACCGGTGCCCTGAAGCGCCTGGCGTCGATCATGGCGCGCTATCCGCACCTCAGCCACTACGTGCAGGGCGATCCGCGCGGCGCCGCGCTGTATATCCTCCGGCCGGGCGACGTTCCGCCGGGCGCTGACGCTGACGCCTATTACTCGCGAGGGCTTGCCGTCTACCAGTGAACCCTGCCTGGTCGCGGCCCGTGTGGTCGCGATTGGCCAAGGCTCGATACCGCCGCTTTGGAACCCGCTGAACCCTCTCTGAAAGGAACCTGAACCATGCCTTTGACCGAACGCCGCAAAGCCGATCGTGCCCAGATGGCGCAAGCCGTCATCGCGCTCGCGACCGAGCTGGGCGCCACTGCCCGGCTCGAGCCTGAAGGCGAGTCGCTATCGCCCCATGAGGTGAACGTGCACATCCGCGCCGCTCGCGGCTTGTGCGTCACTGCCTCATTCGACGGGCAATCCCCTCAGCCTGACGTGCACGTCATCAGCTGGCACATGGCGAGCGACGTCGACACCTGCCTGGCTGACACCTTCACCCGTGCCGGAGAGCCGAACCGCTACCACTTCCGCAAGGCAACAGCCGTCGCCTATGGCTTCGATAACCTGTTGCATGTGCTGCGCACCGGACTTGAGCTCGCCGCGTCAGGTGAAGCCTTCAGCGCCGAACGGGAAGCCGCCGCCATAGCCAAGGCGGGCGAAACCGCCGCCGAGCGCAATGCCCGATACGACGCATGGCGTTCCGCGCCCGTGGCAGGCCAGCCATGACCATCCTTTACGCCATCCTCGCCCTGACCTTCCCGCCCTGCGCCTGGGAAGACAGCACCAACTGCCATTGGGATGCGCTGGCGCGCGGCAATCATGTCGGCCAGAGTTTCGTATCCCTGAACGGCGTGGCCTTCTACGGGCCGCGCTGGTGACCTGATCGACTGCAGGGCGCGTCAACCGCTGGCGCGCCTCAACCGTCGATCAGGACGGACCACGAAAGGAACCCTGAACCATGCCTGCCCTGCATTCCGAACCAACCACGACCGCCGGCCTCTTGATGTCCCTCTGCGCCAGCCTGCCAGATCCCCGTTGCCCGATCGCGCGCCGCGCCGCTCGCGTTGCCGCTCGGCTAAGTGAAGGAGCTTCGACCCGAGCCGATCGTCGCGATGCGGCCGACCTGCTCGCCTCGCTGCTCTCGATGGCCGACGCCGGCCTGGCTATGGACGCCGATGGCCTGCTCTCGTCCGACTTCGACGATGAGTGAACGGCTCGTCACCGTGGACGCACGCGACAGGGTCTGGCTCAGGTCAGACCCTACCGTCGAGCTCGTCCCCAGCTTCCGCAACTGGCGCCGCTCGAAAAAGCGCGCATGGTGGAGGTGTCACCGCGGGCGCACGCCTTTAGGGCCTTGGCAGCTGACTACCGCTCTCGCCATCGCTGCCGCGGATCTCTGACCGCGGCGGCGGGGCCAGCACATGGAACAGTAACACCTCTCTAAGGTCCCCAGCTTTTAAGTTACTACCTTCTTATTAACGTTCTTACTGTAACCTTTAGAGTCTCATACTACTCCATAGCTAAGAGATATAGCCGGAGAACAAGGGGAAAATCGCCCCTGAAAGTTTACGCCGACCGACCGATCCGGGCGGCGGCATCGGCAGCAGTGGATTTCCTTACGCCAGCTTAGTACGAAGCCGCCTGGCTATGTTCGCGTTGACAGCCGCCCAAAAAGCGGCTATACGCCTTCACAGACCGACTTCCTAAGCACGGAAAACCGCCTTGCCGTTGGTATCTGATAATACCCTGGCCGACATTCGCCGCCTCATCGAGTACGATCCCGATGACGGGTCGCTACGTTGGCGCGAGCAGCGATCACCGCGCGTTCTTGCCGGCGACTTCGCCGGCAGCTGGGTCGAGCGCGACAAGCGCCTTGTCATCAGCGTTAACGGCCGGTCCCTGCCCGCGTCGTCTATCGCGTGGTTTCTGGCCCACGGCGAGTGGCCCGACGGCCCGGTCAAGTTGGAAACCAACGCCGACCGCGACCCGATGACCATCCCGCTCGACGACATGTATCTGGCCGAAGAGCACCTGTCGGAGAACCCGGCCGCCGCCTACATGCGCGAGTATCGCCGCCGCCAGCGCGCAATCGCCCGCACGTCCTCGAAGGTCAAGGGGGTGCGCTGGAGCCGCCATCAGGAAGAGTGGGAATGCTACTCGCCCCGCAACGCCAGCACGATATACGCTCGGTTCAGGAAAAAGCGCGACGCCGAGGCGTACCAATACCGGTTGCTGGCGGCGCTGGCGTGGATTGACCGCAACCCCCCGCGCATCGTGCTTCCCGGCGACGACCAGATATTCGCTGTCGGTGACAAGCCCAACGGGCGCCAGGCCATGTCGCTGGCCGAAGCCAAGCTCTGGTTCGCCAACGCCCCGAGCGGCCTTGTCTATCGCGAAGGGCCTTTCCCCGGCGCGCCGGCTGGCTATCTCGTCGAAGCGCTGACCACAAACCGACCGCAGGTGCGCGTTCACGGGAGGCACTACGCCGCCGCTTCGATTGCGTGGTTCATCGCCCACGGTGAGTGGCCACGGCGTAAGGCCATCGTCTTCAAGGACGGAAACGTCCTGAATACGCGGATCGACAACCTCGTCCACCGCGGTGCGCTCGACGACGACACCGAAGAAGACTGAACCAGCACGACCCCCGAACGAAAGGAACCAGAACCCAAATGCCCTCCTCCTACCGAGACAACCCCGACCCGGGCTTCCGAGGCTCGGCCGCCGATTACAGAGCCCGCCTCGAGCCCGCCGTGGCCGCTACCGAGCCAGCGCCAGCGCCCGCCTATCGCAGCGTTGAAGCTGAGGCCATGTTCAGCATCGCCATCTCCCTCAAGCGCATCGCGGACAGCCTCGCCCAGCTGACGTCCGCCACGCCGACGCTGATGTCCGCGCTCGACATCAACGGCCCGGCCGCCGCGTCGGCAGCCATCAAGGCCGCCACCGCGCAGCCGCCCGACGTCAACAGCAGCACGCACTCCGCGCGCAGCGCCGGCTACGGCGGACCAGCGGAGTTTACCGGGCACGCGCCGCGGACCGACGACAACCCGTGGATCGACTGGCCCAGCGGCGAATGCCCGGTGCCCGACGGGACGCGTGTCGAGGTCCGCTGGAACGACATCCACGGGCAGCGATGCCACCAGACGATTATCGCCGATGACGTCGTTCGTTTTGCGGGTCGTAAGTCCGCCAGCAACATCCAGTACCGAGTGACCAAATGACCCGCCTCCTCTACCGAACCCTCGCCCACCGCCACTTCGACACCGCGGCGACGATCGCCCTCTTCTTCGTCGCCCTCGCCCTGCTCGTCCTCAGCGTCGAGCACAACTGGCCGCGGCTCGTCGCCCGGCTGCTGGAGTGACCGCCATGGCCCGCAAGCAAGCCCACCATATCCTCGTCCCCGACGCCGACAGCGCCACCGAGCTTCGACCGTATCTCGCTGGCGATTCCGAGTTCGTCACCTGGATCGCCACCCGGCGCACCGAGGCCCAGCGGCAGGTCGACGACCTGACCAAGGAGATCGAGGCCCTCGAAACCGACGCCAGCCGCATCCGCGCCGACGCCGACACGGCCATCGCGCGCCTCGAGGTCGACATCCAGGCGCGTCTCGCCCGCCGCGATGAGCAGCTCGACATTCTCGTGCGCGCCAACGCCGCGCTCGACATCCAGACGCCACCCAACCGCCCGGCGCCGCGGCTCACCGAGCGCCCGGCCGACGCCCAAGCCCTCGATACCACTGGGGAGAGGTAAGATGGGGGAGGTAAAGCACACGCCGGGGCCGTGGCAGCTAGTTGCGGCCGATGACTACGAAATCCATTCGGACGCGGTCCCAGAGGCGTTCCCGCACCATTGCAAGGGTGATGATTTAGGGCGGTTCGTCGCACTGATCGGCAACCGAGCCGATGACTTCGGGCGGGCCAACGCCCGCCTGATCGCCGCCGCGCCTGAGCTGCTGGAGGCACTGCGCGAACTGCTGGATCTGCACGTCGCGCACCACAACAGTATCGAACACGCAGCGGCGCGCAAGGCCATCTCCAAAGCCGAAGGACGCACCCCATGATTACCCCTGAAGCTCACGCCAGGATCACCAAGATCATCTGCCCGAGTTGCGGCGGCACTGGCGTTTGGGACTTGTTCCGAAGTCTCGGCGCCGTCTGCAACTGGTGCGAGGGCGCCAAGCGGCTCCCTGTCGATCGCGCTATCGACTACGCGGAGCATGTCTACACCATCGCGGTCGGCGGCTACGTTGCGGGAGACCACGACAAGTCAGACGCTGACCGGATGAAGGCCAAGGCGGAAGCGGTCTACGCCCTCTGCCGGCAGGTCCCATCGTGGAGGGCGGCAGCATGACCCCTGAAGCTCTATCCAAATTGAGAGATAGGTTGATGAAGCGCGCGGATGAAGACCGCAAGTGCGCCGAAAACAACGAGGCCGTGGCCGAGGCGCTGTCCGACCAGATGGCGATTTTCGAGGCCCGCACTGGCGGCCACAACGTCTACGCCGTTCGCATGGCTGTTGACCACGCGCGGCAAGCAAAGCGCGACCGGCAGTATGAAGCGGACCTCCGCGAAGTCCTCGCCCTCGTCTCCGCCCTATCCCAACCAGGTGTTCAATCATGACAGACGTTCCGACTGACGTGAAGCCCGCTCTGGACCGCTGCCACCCGAGCCACGTCACCCGCATTTCGATGGACGCGAGCAGCTACGACGAAATCTGCGTCAACTGCGGCGCTACCGACCATATCGGGGGATGGGGCGCGCTCGCGAAGCCATGCCCGAAACGTCCGCGCGCCCTCCAATCTCACAGCACTGGAGACGACAAATGACCGCTCTTGACGGCCCCGATTTTGCGTTCCCTATGGAAGATGCGCCGAAGGACGGTAGCATTCTTCGACTGCTGGTGAAGTTCGACCGCAAGTCCGCAGCGGGGGCTTTCGAAGACACGGCAGAGCCGTCGTGGACAATCGGAACGAACAACAAGGCCAACACAGGCGAGGATCGATGGGATATCGTCGGCTGGTCGTGGGAGCAGGACGTATTCTGCCATGCCCACGGGGCCACGGCTATCGGCTGGCTGCCGTTCCACACTGAAAGCAGCGAACCGGCCGCCCTTCCGCCTCCCGCCGCCACCCCCTCACCCCCACCCGTTGCAGATGACGTGTCAGAAAGCGGGGAGTTTGTGCTGGTGCCGCGCGAGCCGACTGAGGCGATGATTGACGCGGCGCGCCACTTTCTCGAACCGGCAACCGAGCGAATAGGCCGAGCGGCGTGGAACGCCATGATCGCCGCCTCCCCCTCTCCCCAGCACATAGGGGATGCTGGTGGGGTGGAAGTCACGGACGCGCTCGTGCAGCGCTTCATGGACAGCTTATTCGGCGAATACACCGACCCCGGCAATACCGAGACATGGGTGAGCCCGAACTGGATGGAGACCAAGGCCCGCGTTCGCGCTGCCCTCTACGCCGCCCTCCCTCCTGCTCGGGTGGAGGCGGGGGACCGCGCTGCCACCATCGAAGAGTGCGCCAAGGTTGCCGATGCGCAGGCAAAGGCACAGAGCGAGTTCCAGAAATCGGCTTACGGCAGAGGGGACGATATCGGCGGGCACGGGCACTGGAAAGCGCAGTGTGAACTGCTCAGCCTTGCCGCAAAGCTTCGCGCCCTGTCCGCCCTCCAATCGGAGCAGCCGAAATGACGCACCTCACCCAAGACGAGGCAGAACTGGTTGCGAGGCTGCGCGCCAGCGGAACGAGGGACGCCAGATGCGGCGGCGTCTATATGTCGATCTGCGACACGGCCGCTGACGCAATCTCCCGGATAGCTGAAGAACGGGGCGCAGCACTGGCCGAAGCCGAACGAAATGGCATAGCGGCGATAGAGAACGACGAGGCAGCTACTGCTTGGGCCGCCCGCGCCACCGCCGCAGAAGCAGCACTCTCTCAGATGAAGGAGGCGCTGAAGCCGTTTGCCAACTTGGCGACAGTGGTGCTCAGCGAGGCCCCGGCTGATGCCGAGTTCATCGTCGTCTACACGGACAGTGAGCAGAAGCAGTGGGCGATGCGGCTAGACGATCTGCGTGCCGCATCCCGCGCCCTCGCTCAACAGCCCGACAAGGAGGGGGTATGAAGCTCCGAACCAAAGTCGCGAAATGGGGCAACAGCCTCGCTCTGCACCTGACCAAGGAGATGCTGGAGGGCGCTGGGCTCAAGCAGGGTGACCGCGTTACCATCACCCTTGAGAACGGCAGCATCGTCATTCGCAGGGCGTTGCCATGACCACCGACCCCTGGCAGCCCCTCCCGGACACGACCCCGCTCAGCCTCGCGCAGACCACCGACCACACCTGCAAGTGGCCGCTCGGCGAGACCACGCCCTGGACCTTCTGTGGCCAGCCCGCCACCGAGGGCAAGCCCTACTGCCCGGCGCATTGCCGCATCGCCTACCGCCCGATCGACCTGTCGATCAAGCTGCGCCCGCCGAAGGGCGCCTGAAAGGAACCAGAGCCATGATCAAATCCGAAATTGGCGTGCTCAACGGCGTCAAGATCATCGAGAGTCTGCACGCCACTAAAACCGTGGAGGATTGGTCGCGTGTCCGGTCGCCGAGTCGAGCCGCCCGGCGACTGAAGCGCGGTTTCCGCCAGAACATCGTCAGGCGCGAAGAGCCGGCGGCGTTCCAGATCGGCACCCAGATGATCGTACATCCGGCCATCCTTTCGGAGATCAGACGCGTCATGGCCAGCCGCATTGATGGCGAAATTATGCGCGCGATGTACGCCGGCATCCGCTGAATGGTCACCAGCCCCAACCGACCGCCCAAGAAGGAGCCGATCAAGCGACGGCGGAAAAACAAACGCTCCAAGAAGAAAGACCGCAAGACCGGCAAGCCGATCGCTGCCTCCACTGGCCAGCCCGACAGGAGAGGCCGCGCCGTCGCTGTCGACACGGTGCGCGTCAACGCCACGCTGCAGGGTAAGACGTTGGTCTTCGCCATCAGCGAGGACATCATGGACCGGCTGATCGAATTGCATAACCGCGTCTTCCGCGGCTACATGGTCGGCATTCCCGAGGCGCGCCGGCAGCGCACCATGCGGATGCTCTTCGTGCGCTTCATCGACATGGGCATGCCCGCCGTGCTGATCCGCATCGAGGAGCCGACCTTCGACCCGAAGGGCCTCAAGATCTGGCGCCCTCCGCACTCCCGCCGCTGGTTCGTCCAGATCCGCGCTCGCCGCATCGGCGTGCGCGACGGCGTTGCGCCCCAGGCGCTGGAGCATATCTGGATGGATCAGTCCGCCGCCGATCGCGGCCTGATCCTGATCTTCAACGACGCCGACATGCTGCATGTCGGCCCCAAGACCGACATCCGCAAGCTGTTCGGTCGATCCGCCGACCCGTGGGATTTGCGGGCCTGAACCTCGAAAGGAGATTGAACCCATGACCAAACTGCACGAGATGCTCGCCGTCATTGCCCGGCAACGCCACGACACAATAACCGAAGCCCTGGACAGTCCGTATACGCTGGCGTCGCTGACCGACGCGCAGCTCGTCAAGGTCCAGGCATTCATCACGTCGTTCTACGCCGACCCGATCACCGGGGCGCTGCCCGAGAAAGGAACCAGAACCATGCCCACCAGGAAAGAACGCCTCGCCGCGCTCGAGATCGCGCAGCAACTCAACCAGGAACGCATCGCCGACCTGATCGTCACGGTCGGCAAGCTGACGACCGGCGTCGAGCGCCTGACCGACACGATCCTGCGGACGCAGGGCGTCGTCGACAAATGGGCCGACCACGTCATCGCCAAGGATTCGCTGCTCGCCGAGATGTCGCAGCGGGTCGACCACGCCGAGCGCAAGCTCAACGAGCTCACGACAGCCTTCGCCCTGCACAACAACGCCGTGGTCGACGGCCAGGCCATCCTCGGGCGCGAGCAGGCGGCGCTCGCCGCGCGGCTCGACAAGCTCGAGCGTCTGAGCGAACCGCAAGTACCGCAGCCGTTCGTCTGGCCGCACTGGCCCACCGGCGAATGGCGTGAAGGCGATCCGCCCCCGCAGACGACGCCCTTCCCCGCCGGCGCTGCCACGACCGTCGACGAGGTCCTCGCTGCCGTGCCGCCCGCCGACGACGGCCCGCCACGGCGCGGCGATCGCGTTCGGCTGGAAGGGGCGCTATCGACCGGCGGCTTTTCGATCCTGAACGGGTGGTACGACGTGGTCGGGTTCAGCCGAGAGTCGCCTATCTTCCAGGTGACGTCTGACGGGCGCGCGTTGTTCTGGCTCTACAACGACGCGGCAGGGGTCAAGGAAATCCGCCGCAGCACCGCCCAACCCCAGCGCCCGGCCATCGAGCCGGTCGACGACAAGGACATCGACGTATGAAGCTCTGGGGCGATATGACGGCCCTCGAGCAGGCCAAGGCCGCCGTCTACCTGGTGCGCGAGCGCGGCATGACTTACACGCAGGCGGCTGAGCAGCTGGTCGCCAGCAAGGGTGCCATCGCCGGAGCGCTTCACCGCGCCCCGGTGACGCTCAAGCGCTCGGAGGCCCAGAAGCGCCAGCAGAAGGCAGGCGACACCAAGTCGCGCTGGACCGAGAACCGCCTCACCGAGTCGTGGGCGGTCTGGCGCGAACGGCGGCGCGCCGAGCGGCAGCGGGAAATGACGGAGTGAAAAAACAGAAGGCCGCCCCGGGGAGAGGCGGCCTTCTGCCGAAAGGAACCGAATCCGTTACGACTCGATGCGCCGGAGAACCACTTCCAGCAGTTGCAATATGCTACTTCATTCAGAGCCTGTCAATTGGCCCGAGCACCCGCCGCGCGCCGGCGCGGCGCTTCGGCCCGCCGCGGATTGACACCCCCGGTGATCTGGCCGCGGCGCTTGGTCACCATGTCGAGCAGCCGCTGCTTGTCGGCGATCTCGCCCAGGTCCTTGATGAACGTCATCATATCGGGGTTCTTGCGCGGCAGGGCGTCGACCTGCTCGGTCGAGGTAGCCTCGGCGAGGAAGGTCTCGATCTCGCCCATCACCGCCTCGATCAGGTCGGCGGCCTTCTCGCCCGAGTCGTAGAGGTCGATAAAGATAGGCAGGCCGTCGGCTTCGCGCCGGGCGATGACGTTCAGGGCGGGCTCGTCCTCGGGCTCCTCGACGTACTCCTGCTCGGGTTCGTCGGTCGAACTGCGCCACTCGGGCTCGAGCGTGTCGTCGTGACCGTTCATCGGGCCGCCCTGCTGCAGATCCGGGCGGGCCGGCGCCTCGGCCGCCTGCTGCACCTGCGGCGGCAGCCGCCCGAACAGCATGAACACCAGCGCCACCTCGGCCTGCAGCCGCGCCGACAGGCTGACATGCGGTAGGCCCTGCGCGATGCGCGTCGTCAGGCCGTCGAGGCGTTCCATGGCGTCGGGCGACGGCCCGACCATGACGTCGAAATGCACGAGCACCGAGGCGTCGGGCGTTGCCACGGCGCTGACTTCCTTCAGGTAGCAGTGGTGCCCGGCCTCGCGCATGTCGGCCAGCAGGCGCTCATAGGGCGGCGCGTCGGGCGCACTGCCGATCTGCTTGAGGTAGGCGATGACGTCGGGGATGACTTGGGTCTTGACGGCCATGTCGGCTGTCCTCCTTGGGTTAAAGGTCTTTCCACGGGTCGAGCTTCGCGACCTTCGCTGCCTGGTCGGCATGCATCGATTCCTCGAGCTTGTTGACGAGCTTCTCGGCGGGGCCTTTCGGCACGCCGTTCTTCCGCCAGCGCCACAGCGTGACGACGCTGATGCCAAGCGACCGGGCGAACTGCTCGTGTGTCATTCGACGCCAGTGGCGCAACTCTTCCAGATCCATGCGCCGCTGTCTAGCATGGCGAATTGCACCGTGCAACGAAGGATTGCATCTTGACATAGAAATCGACGCGGCGTATAAGCACCGGCATCAACTCAGGAGAAGGGACCTTTCCCGGGCGAGCTACGGCGTCCGACTAAGCCAGAGACAGACGATCGGGCCTTCTCCGCGCCGGCATGACGAGGCTGCTTCCCTCGGGCGTACATAGCACCCGCAAATCGTTTGATCCGTAGCAACAAAATTCGCTGGCGCTGCAAGAGCAACAGCAGCGAGCGGAGGGCGTGGTTGAAAGTAGGCCGCCCAGCTCAGGTTGTCTGATGGAAATACACCTTGCCGGAAAAACCACGATACCCGGCATAAATCAGACGCTCTTCAAGAACTTCCGACGACCCGAAAGACGCGCAGAAACCAGTAACCCGCCCCCGATCTGGCAAGCGCATCGACAAGGGTCCGGAGGCCAAGGCGCCGGGAGGAACGGGCTGCACCCTTCCCTCCTCCCCCAGGTCCGGTCCACCCGGCGCTGACGTTTTCTCTTCGAAAGGAACCCAGAACCATGTCACGCCACGAAGCGATCTGGAGCGACGGCAAGACGACCGTCCAAGGGACGTGGGAGTACTACCGTCCGTCCGACAAATTCATTATCTGGCTCGACTCCAAGGACCCGGTCACCGGCAGGCAGCGGGTCGTGGAAACGCACGGCGACGTCCCGGAATGGGGAAAATGGAAGCGCGTACCATGACCCTCCTCGAGCGCCTCGACATCCTCCGCGTCAAGCTCGTCCAGTCGCTGCGCTACGAACAGCCGCGCGCCTGGGTGAACGTCGACGTGTGGGCTCCCAGCGGCCGGCGCGCCGTGCAGATCTTTTTCGACTAGGAGGCTTTGCCATGGACTTGCCGTCGTGGGCGCGAGTTGGCGCCAAGGTCGTGTGCGTGGACGACACCTTCACCCACCCTACGCACGGCGATTACGCGCGACCGATTAAAGGGCGAACGTATACGATCCGCGCGGTCGCTGCTGACTACTGGCCCGGCTGCATGTGTATTCGGCTGGTTGAGCTACAGAACCCTGTGCTGGATTGGGCCGGGGGTCCGCCAGGCGCCGCCGTATTCGCCGAGGCCGCGTTCGACATCGTTCGCTTCCGCCCGCTCGTCGACCGGCAGACCGACATCGCCACGCATTTCGCCCACCACCTCAAGCAGCCGGAGAAAGTCTGATGAGCGGACGCAATGAACTCGTCGATCTGGCGCTCTACGTCCACCACGAGACCGACGCGGCGTTCCGTGTCAGCGACGACGGCAAGGACGCCAAGGCCGTGTGGCTGCCGAAGAGCCAGATCGAGCTCGTGCCCGACGGCCCGCCCAAACCCGGCGCCTACACCGCCGTCGTCACCATGCCAGTCTGGCTGGCGCAGGACAAGGAACTGATCTGATGACTGAGACCAAGGGTCTGCCCGTTCAGGGCTACAAGCCGACGCAGCCCGACTGGGCGATCGCGCTCGTCAACGAGAACAAGGTGCTCGAGGAGCGCGTCCTGCGCCAGATCGACGCCCATGTGCGCAACCTCGACAGCCGCGAGATCAATCAGCGCCACGTCGCGCTGGCCCGCACCGAGATCGAGAGCGCGTTCATGCACCTCAACCGCGCCGTGTTCCAGCCGCAGCGCATCAAGCTGCCGGAGGACGAGTGAGCACCGTCTACCACGGCCTCTGCGCCGGCGGCCCGAAGGACAAGCAGACGCACGCCCAGCAGGACAGCCGCAAGCTCGCCGCCGAGGGCGGCTACTACGTCTTCGTCGCTGGCCGCGGCACGCAGCCCTCGACCTGGCGCTGGATCGCCGAGGAGAAGAAATGACCGAGCGCCTTTATCGGCTCGAGGAGATTACCGGGATTTTGGGTCAAGCGCTCGCGCGGGTGAATCGCCACGACCTGCTGACCTTCGAGCGCCCGTTCAACCTGTTCCTCGACGACGTCGTGCGCCTCCTGAAGGAGCCGCCGCGCCCGCCCGAGGCGCCCGCCGACTTCGCCAGCCCGAACGATTGAAAGTGAGGTGAGGCCCTCTGGAGACTCCGAAGACCGGTGACTTCCCCCACCACATGACACACGGCCCTCGGCAAGGACATTGAACCTTGCCGGGGGCCGGCGCATTGTAGGGGTAAGCGTCAGGAGGCGCGAGCCATGGTAGAAGGTCTCATCGGACTCATCGTGCTGGTCGTCATCGTCGGCATCGTGGCTTACGTCGTCACGCTGCTGCTCGACATGCTGCCCATGGACGCCAGCTTCAAGCAGATCGCCAAGATCCTCGTGATCCTGGTCGCTGTCCTGATCGTGCTGTTCCGGGCACTGCCGCTGATCGGCGTGTCGCTTTAGTCGAAGCGAGCGAACTCTCCGTAATGCGCGACAGCCGCTTTCTTCCACGCCTCGTGCGCGGCTAGTTCGCTGTCGTACATGCCGAGGTACTTGCGTTTGAACACCGCAATCCAGTTGCCGCGTGCTTTACGGAAATAGGCGCCGCGCATGTTCGTATGCTGCGCCCAACGACGACGATTGGCCATGTTTCTATCGTAGGTAGCCTCGCGCAGGTTGCCTTCGCGGTTGTTCGTTCCTACGCCATCACGATGATCGATGATCGTGGTAGGCCAGCGCCCATAGAGAATCGCCCAGACTACCCAGTGTGCCATGTATCGCTGGTACTGATAGTCGATCCGTATGTAACCTTCCCCGCTGACGTTACCCGCAGGTGACCCCGCTGGGATGGAGTTCGACGGCGAGATGCGCCAGAATAGCTGCCCGGTTTCAGGGTCGTATCGCCACACTTCTCGAGCGTGTTCCGGACTTATGAAACCGCCGATCGCTGCGCTAATTCCGGCCACCGTCACACGCTCCTGATAGCCGAAATTATTTCGGTTTGGTTTGCATCTTTGGAGCTTAAGACATCGACGATGCGTTCGTCTATAGTGTCCAGCGCGATTATGGAATGCGAGTAGCACGCACGGGCCTGGCCCTGCCTATCTACCCGACCGTTTAACTGGATCCAACCCTCAAGCGCCCAGGGGGTAGCGTACCAGCAAACATGGGAGCCCCCTGCTTGGAGGTTGAGCCCGTGCCCGGCTGACGCCCAGTGGAGCGCCATCACCGGCAGCTCGCGTTTGTTCCAGCGGTCGATGTTCTCCTTGGCCTTGACCGAGGACAGGCCCTGGCCGAGGTACGCCACATTCTTCCAGACGCGGCGGATCGCCTCGAGGTCCTCGGCGAACTCATAGGCCACCAGCAGCGGCTCGCGCCCCATGTCGTCGATCAGGTCGGCGAGGGCGTGCTGCTTCTCGTCGTGCAGGATGTGCGCCTTGCCAGCCTCATCGTAGATGAAGCCCGACGTGATCTGGCGCAGCTTCATCGACGCCGCCGCCGCGGACATGGCGACGATGTCGTCCTGCCCGGCGATCTCGATCGCCATGCGCTTCTCCATCTCGACGTAGGCGGCGCGCGCGGCGGGCGGCAGCTCGACCACGATCTGGCCGTGCTGCATCGAGCGCTGGTAGCTCAGGTCCTTCTCGTCGACCTTGAAAGCGACGGTGTTAAGGTCCTTGGTGAGGAGGTCCTGCGCGCCGAGTTGCAAGCGCCATGAGAAGCCCATGTAATCGGCCGGGGCAAAGAACTTCTGCCGCCAGCTATGGAAACTTTTCCCCCAGAGCTTGCCGCCGTCGATGATCTGCACCTGGGTGAACAGGTCCTCGAAACCCTCCGGCGCCGGCGTAGCGTTGAGACCGATCGCCAGCTTCGCTTCCTTGGTGTGCTTGCGCACCGCCTTGTAGCGCGGCGACTTGGGGTTCTTCAGCTTGCCGATCTCGTCGAACACCCACGCATCGAACGGCGATTCGCCGGGCGCGTAGAGCTCGCATAGCCAGAGCAGGTTCTCATAGCTGGTGACGTGCACGGCCTTGGGCGGCGCTGCCCGGCGCAACTCCTTGTTGACGCGCCGCTCGTCGGCCACGAGCTTGCCGAGCTTCTCCTCAGCGACGCGGCGCTTGACCGTGTCGACGATCTTCGGCACCCGGCTTTCGAGATGCGTCCGGCTGCCCCACAGCAGGCGCGATTGCTTCCACAGGCTGTCGGCCCAGCCCGACGGCTCGCCGCCCCACTCGACGACCGGACGGCCATTGAGATGCGACCACTCATCGCGCTCCTGCGCCCACACCAGCTGCGCCACGCGCAGCGGCGCGAAGACGATCGGGCAGGCGATCACGCCGTCGTCCATCATCTCGGCCAGCGCCGTCCACGCCGTCGCCGTCTTGCCAGCGCCAACCGGCATCAGCGCCAGGCTGTGGTCGTGGTTGTAGAGCCAGTCGATGGCGTTCTGCTGGTACTCGTGGAGGTCGGCGTAGCCCTTCATTCGGGCGCCCGCTCGTTCTCAGCCTTCAGCCCTGCCAGCGCCGAGCGCAGCCTGTCAGCCGCGGCGATCGTGGCGCGCGACAGCAGCCCGCCATTGCCCCCTACCCACTGCCCGGCCACCATGCTGCCGACATCGTCGGCCTGCACGGCATCGACCAGGCCTTGCGCGGCCTTGACCACGGCGCCGATCTTGTCGCTCATCAGAGCCACCCCACGGCGATCATCGTCAGCACGATGATGCACCCGATCAGCACCAGCGCGAAAGCGCCGACCACCCATACGATTGCACCCTCGGGGCGGTAGTGTTCGTTGTCATCGTCGTTCATCGGTCCAGTTCCTTTCTCAAAGCCAGTTCAAACTCGGCGTCGGAGGCTATCAGGTAGCACCCGAAGCCGAGCCGTTCGAGTGTCACTTTCCACTGCATCTGCTGGGCGCTGACCCGCCCACTGCCGAGGCGCTTGGTCTCGACATAGAAGACGTTGGCGCCGGGCATCAGCACGGTACGGTCAGGAAACCCCCGCACGCCCGGGATCGCCAGCTTCAGGGCCAGCCCGCCGAGGTCCTCGATGCGCTTGACGCAGCGGGCCTCCAGCGCGCTTTCCAGTTCCTTGCGGGTCAATCTGTGCCTCCAAGAATATGGACTGTTGACTAGCATGGATCGCTATGATAGGTCAATGCTTATCGAACCGAGGACCCCCAAGTAATGCCCCTCTACGATCTCGACAAAGGCGACAAGATCGACATCCACATCACGCTCTACGCTTCCGAGCGCGATATCCTCGATGCCCTGTGCCTCAAGTTCAACTGCTCCCGTGCCGCCGTGATCGGCGTGCTGCTCGACGACGCCGCCGACATCGACCTCGCCGGCCGCGTCCCTGAACCCATCAAGCCCGGCGTCCGGCCGCGGCGCGCCTGAAAGGAACCAGACCATGACCGACGACATGCTCAAGCAGAACCTCGCCCTGCCGACCTGGGACCCGCTGCTCGGCTACACCGTGACGCTCACCGAGACATGGATCAAAGTGCACGGTAGCGCGCTGAAGATCGACGACCTGCCGACCGTCATCCGCACGATCTACGGCGCGCTGCGCGCCGCTGACGGCCCGGTTCCCGCTGTGGCCTCGGCCGTGCCCGCCAGAGAGCCGTTGACGGCCAAGCAGATCCGCGACTCGATCACCGACGACGCGCTGATCAGCTTCGAGGACGGCAAGCCCTACCGCTCGCTGAAGCGCCACCTCTCGGCGCGCGGGCTGACGCCGGCGCAGTACCGCGCGAAGTACGGCCTGCCGAATAGCTACAAGATGGTCGCGCCGTCGTACAGCGCCCGCCGCTCGGCGCTGGCCAAGAAAATCGGGCTCGGGAGGAAGTGATGGCGGCCCTTCCGCGCTACTATGAGGACACGCATCTCGAATCGCGCAACTACCGCATCCTCGACCGGAAGCGCGGCAGCCAGACGGTGCTGGCCGAGGTTTACGACCCCGAAATGGCGGCGCGCATCGTGCGCCTCCTCAACGCCGACGTCGAAGCTGCCGCGCGTCAGGGCGCTGTGGTGCCGTGATGTTCGATCTGTTCGACATTCTCGCCACAGCCAGCGCGTGCTTTCTGATCGGACTGGTCTGTGGCGTCGCGCTGCTCGACAACATGCGGAGCAAAGATTGACCGAACTCGCCATCGCCCACAAGGACCGCGCGCACTCAGCCGTCGGCGGCTCGTCCGCCAAGCGCGTGCTGAACTGCACGGCGAGCGTCAACCTCTGCGCCCAGTACCCGAACGTCGAGACGGAGTTCGCGGCGAAGGGCACGGCGCTGCACGAGGCCATCGACCTGATCTTCCAGGGCAAGACCCGGGACGATCGCGACGTGGTCGGCCTGAAGTTCAACGGCTTCACCATCACCGAGGACGACTATGAGCAGGCCATCCGGCCGGCGCTCGAAATGTGGGACGCCCTCGACAAGGAACTCGGCGGCATCGAATACTTCAACGAGAAGCGCGTCGTGTTCCCCGAGATCGACGGGGCCTTCGGCACGGTCGACATGGTCGGCAAGGCCAAGGACCGCTCGATCGTGTGGGATTGGAAGTTCGGCGCCGGCGTGGCGGTCGAGGCGGAAGAGAACGCCCAGCTGATGTACTACGCCTACGCCGCGGCCAGCACGCCCGGCACGGCCGAACTGTTCGACCGCAACAAGCCGATCGAACTGTTCATCGCCCAGCCGCTGGTGCGCGACGGCGAGCCGTTCACGCGCTGGGTCACGACCTGGATGCAGCTCGAAGCCTTCGCGCTCGAACTGCGCCGGGCCGTCGAGATCAGCCAGACGCCCGAAGCCGAGTTCCGGATGGGCGACTGGTGCAAGTTCTGCAACGGCAAGACCGGCTGTCCGCTGTTCCAGAATCGGGTCGAGGAGGTTGGTCTGCTGACGCGCGAGCAGACCGAGGCCGAGCTCGCCCGCTGGCTACCCTATGCCGACCAGATGCTGGAGTGGGGCAAGAACGTCAAGGACGCCGCCCACAAGCTGCTCGAGGACGGCGGCACGCTGCCCGGCTGGAAGCTGGTCGCCGGCCGCGCCACGCGCAGCTGGAAGGACGAGGAGAAAACCCTCAAGTACCTGGCGAAGGTCGGCCTCCCAGCCGCCGAGCGCCATGTCAAGAAACTGATTTCACCGAAGCAGGCCGAGGACGCCTTGAAGCGCAACGGTCTTCCTGCTCAACTACCCGATACGCTGGTCGACAAGGTGTCGAGCAGCACGACCTTGGCGCCCGAGAGTGACAAGCGCACTGCTATCACGTTCGCTCCGAGCGCCTTCGCACTGCTCGCCCAGAGACTGGGCAAGTAGACCGTGGAGGCAGTCGCCTCCGCGTAACAGGCTAAAAGGAAACTGAAATTGGCTGACACTAAAATCGTATCGTTCGGCTCAGGCGCCGGGCTCATGTCGCGCGACCAGCTGGGGTCTTTCCTCAACAGCGCGGCCGCTGCAATCCCCGCCGGCAATGGCGGCAAGCAGTTCCTCAAGATCAGTGACAAGGACGGGGCGTGGACCTACGGCGCCGAGGAAACCGTCGTCGAGGACGACTCGCTCTGGGCCGTCAACCCGCTGTCGTTCTTCCACGGCTACATCGCCTGGCACGACGCCAAGGTGGAAGGCGAGGTCCGGCTGCCGGTCACTCGTCCTCTCCCGCCTGTCGCGTCGCTGCAGTCGGTGCAGGCGCAGAACGGCTGGCAGGACCAGTACGGCTTCGACCTGATCTGCATCACCGGCGAAGACGCCGGCATCGCCTGCGAGTACAAGGCGTCCAGCACCGGCGGCAAGCGCGCTATCGGCACGCTGACCAACGCCATCAACTCGCAGTACGCCGTCAACCAGGACGCGATCGTCCCGATCGTCCGGCTCAAGGACGCCAAGTATTGGGACAAGAAGTACAAGAAGGACCAGTTCCCTCCTGTCTTCGAGATCGTCGAGTGGCGCACGATGGACGACAACTCGGCACCGGCCGCCGCTGAAGAGCCGAAGGCCGCTGGCAAGGCCGCCGATCCGGCACCCGAGCCCGACGCCGCCGAGGAAGAAGCGCTGGCCAAGGAATACGCGGCCACCGCTGAAGCCGAGGCTGCTACCCCCCGCCGTCGCCTGCGCCGGTAAGCCATGACCGGCAAGTACACGGAACGCGTGGGCGGCAACGCCGCCCCGGCCCTCAAGGCGTTCATCGAGCGGGTGGAAAGGCTGACCGAAGAGAAGGACAGCCTGTCCGCCGACATCCGCGAGGTTTACGCCGAGGCCAAGGGCAACGGCTGGGACCCCAAGATCATGCGGATCATCGTCCGCCGTCGCAAGATGGACGCCGCCGAGCGTGCCGAACAGGACGCCCTGATCGACACCTACGCGACGGCCCTCGGCATGGCGGCCGAGGAAGTGCCCGACGACGAGTGAGCCATGGGGCCGGCGGTTCGCCGCCGGTCCTCTCCTGCCTCGAAAGGAACCCACCATGCCAGCCTATTACAGCGAGTTCGACAAGAATGCCGCGGCGTGGCTGCGCGAGCTGATCAAACGCGGCCTGATTGCCGATGGAGAAGTCGATGAGCGAGACCTCTGGGACGTCACCCCGAACGACATCCGAGGCTTCACCCAGGTTCACCTCTGCGCCGGGATCGGCGTCTGGAGCTACGCCCTCCGTCGCGCCGGATGGCCTGACGACCGGCCCGTCTGGACCGCAAGTTTCCCGTGCCAGCCTTTCAGCGCGGCAGGCGCGCGAGGCGGGTTTGCTGACGAACGCCACCTCTGGCCCGCCGGCCAGCACCTCATCAGCGAGTGCCGCCCTGACGTCGTCCTTGGCGAGCAAGTATCGAGCAAGGACGGCCTCGTCTGGTTCGACCTTGTATCGACTGACTTGGAAAGAGCGGGCTACGCCGTTGGGGCGGCTGATACCTGCTCTGCGGGCGTCGGCGCCCCGCATATCCGGCAAAGGCTATACTGGGTGGCCGACGCCAAACTGCCCGCGCAACCACGACAGCGACCTGTCGGCGGGGCGGTTGTACGCGACGAAGATGCAGCGGGACTTGCCGGAAACGGCGTGGTTGTCAGACTGGACCGAGACACCGGTGACGCCCGGATGCTTCAAGGACACGGAACTTCTGCCGATCGCGGGCTGGGGCACCCCGAACGCCTCGGCGCCGGGCGGGACACCGGAACAGGCGCCGGCGCGCAAGGAGGGCACGGGGGCGGGCATGTCGGTGACGACGCTCGACCATCAGGTGCAGTTGTCGGGCTGGCCGACGGTGCGCGCGACCGACGCGGAGAAGAACGTCCGGACGCTGGAGGGCAGCCTGTCGGAGATCGAGCGGAAGGGCTCGCCACAGGACTTGGCGCAGGCGGCAGCGATAGCCGGCCCGGCCCGACTAACGGCCTCTGGCGAGATGCTGACTGGCTCTTCTGCCGGGATGGAAAGTGGCGGCCAGTTGAACCCGGCACATTCCCGCTGGCTCATGGGGCTCCCGCGCGAGTGGGACGTCTGCGGGGTTACGGCAATGCAGTCAATGCCGAAGCGGCAGTCGCGTGGATCGAAAGCTATCTCGAAGCCCGCGCCGATCTCGCTGCCGCCTGAAGCCCCCAAGCCGCGGTTCTTTTTCGGACGGTTGTTCTGACATGCCCTTCGTCTTCCAAGACTTCGAGACCCAGTCGAACGCCGACCTGCCGATCACCGGCACGATGCGCTATGTGCTCGACCCGAGCACGCGCGCCCTGCTGTGGTCGTGGTGCATCGACGAGGACCCGGTCAAGCTCTGGTGCCCCGACCTCAGGGGCGAACTGGTGCCCGAGGTGTGGGCCTACGTGAAGAGCCGCATGGCGGCGATCGGCGAGTGCCCCGCCGAGATCGTCGAGGCAATGCAGCAGCCGGGCTACTACGAGATCGGCTGGAACGAAGGCTTCGACCGGGCCGTGCGCCAGCAGGTCGTGACGCCCGACCACGGCTGGCCCCGGCTGGAGATCGAACAGACTCTCGACGCCATGGCGCAGGCCCAGGCCAGCAACCTACCCGGCAAGCTCGACTGGGCCGGGCGCAAGCTCGGCCTCGGCAACAAGACCGTTGGCGGAACGGGCAACATGCTCCGCTTCGCGCGCCGGCAGGAAGCCCTGCCCGGCTCGCCCGCCGACATCGAGGCGCTGATGGCCAAGGGCCACCCCCGTGCACGCGCCATCGAGATCGCCATCGAAGCCTGGGACCTCTACCTCACCTACTCCGTGCAGGACACCGACCTGCTGCGCGCCGTGTGGAAGACGACGCGACCACTCGATGCTCAGGAGTGGCAGGAGTACTGGGTCAGCGAGCGGATCAACGACCGCGGCATGTTGGTCGACCTCGACGTCTGCGCCGGCGCGGCCGCCTACCGTGAAGAGGAGGCGCTGCACGTCGTCGAGCAGATCAAGGAGATCACCAACGGCCAGATCGCCGGGCCGACCTTCACGGCGCAGATCAACACCTGGATTTACGACCGCCTGCCCGACGACCTCGCCGAGACGATGGTCAAGGAGCGCGACGCAGAGGGCTACGTGACGCGCCTGACCGGCGACAAGAACGTCATGGCGCGGCTGATCGAGGATATCGAGGTCAGCGCCACGCCGCCCGAGGACGCCGTGCTCGACCTGCTCGAGGTGCTCGAATACGGGCGCTCGTCCTCGGCGGTGAAGTTCGAGAAGATGCTGAACCAGACCGTCGATGGGAGGCTGTCGGGTTCTTACGTCTTCAACGGCGCCGGGCAGACAGGCCGCTACTCGTCCCGTGGGGTCCAGATCCACAACCTGCCCCGCGACTATTTGAAGAACGAGCTCGACGTGCTCGACCTTGTTGCCGGCGGCGTACCGATCGAGCGCATTCGCGAGGTCGGCCCGGTGTCCGCCACGCTCGCCAAGCTGATCCGCCCGACCTTCATTGCGCCCGAGGGCAAGATGCTGGTGTGGGGCGACTGGTCGGCGATCGAGGCGCGGGTCAACCCGTGGCTGGCCGATACGCGCGATGCCGAAGAGGCGGTGCTGACGCCGTTCCGGCAGAGCGACGTCGACGATTCGTTCCCCGACGTCTACATCCTCAACGCCGCGGTGGTGTTCAACATTCCGGCTGACATCCTGTGGGAGCGCTACAAGAACGGCGACCCGGATGCCAAGTCAATGCGCCAGGCCGGGAAGGTCATGGTGTTGTCGCTCGGCTTCCTCGGCTCGGTCGGCGCGCTCAAGAAGATGGCCAAGGGCTACAACATCCGGCTGACCGACGACGACGCCCGGCGCTGGGTCGACGGCTGGCGTGATCGCAACCGCTGGGCGCGGCGCTTCGGCGACAAGGCGCAGGAGGCCGCCTTCACGGCGATGGCCAATCCGCTGTCGCTGCAAAAGGCAGGCAAGCTGACCTACCAGTACGCCCCCGACCTGATGGGCGGCACGCTGATCTGCTTCCTGCCCGACCGCCGGCCAATCGTCTATCCGATGGCGCGGATCGTCAAGGAAGAGAAGTTCGACAAGATGCAGGACGCCATCACCTACGTCCACGGCATGGGCCGCCGGTCACTGTGGAACGGGCTGCAAATCCAGGGCGGCACGCAGGCCACGGCGGCGTCGATCCTGCGCCAGACGCTGGTTCGGCTGGAGACTTCCGAGACCGAGGCCGAGGTCGTCGGCCACACACATGATGAAGTGATTGGCGAGGTCGATGCTACTAAAGCCAGTGGCTTTGCCAAGCGCCTCCTTGACGCTATGGTGACGGGCTTTCCGTGGACAGAGGGGCTGCCACTGGCCGCGGAAATCTCGACGGCGTGGTGGTACACCAAGAACCCGCCGAAGACGCACTGAACGACAGCGACACGCCCGCTTCAACGGCGCGCACAGGAACCGAACCAACCATGGGCAAACGCAGTGACTTCGTTCGCGTCGAGCGCGACTACTACAAAACCCCCTACGCCGCCGTGCCTGCCCTGCTTCCGCATCTCGAACCGAACACGCGCTTCTGCGAGCCGTGTGCCGGCGACGGCACGCTGATCGACCACCTGACGAAGCACGGGCACGTCTGCGCCAGCGCCTGGGACATCGAGCCGCAGCGCGAGGACATCGCGCAGCACGACGCCCGGCAGCGGCTGATCGGCAACATCGACTGCTTCGTCACCAATCCGCCATGGGCGCGGCCGATCCTGCACGAGTTGATCGTAGCGCTGTCGAACCAGCACCCGACGTGGCTTCTGTTCGACGCCGACTGGGCGCACACCCGGCAGGCAATGCCCTACCTGCCGCGTCTCAAGAAGATCGTGGCCGTCGGTCGGCTGATCTGGATTCCGGGGACCAAGATGACCGGCAAGGACAACTGCGCATGGCACCTGTTCGAGCACGGCTGGAACCGCCCGGCGATGTTCTACGGACGGCAAGCATGACGCTCGACCCCCACGCCGACCGAACAGCCCTGCGCCTGAAGCTCTACGAGAACGGCTTCACACCGCTCCCGAACAAGCGAAAGATGTGCCTGCTCCCCGGATGGAGCACGATCAAGGTCACGCCCGAGGAGATCAACTCCAAGGGCTGGGCGAGGTCGAAGGCGTTCCTCGATACCGGCATTCGCTGCGGCGACATTGTGGCGCTCGACTGGGACATTGATGACCCCGCCCTCCTGAACGAGCTGCTCGACGCTGTCGTCACGCAAGGCCTGGTTGAGGAGAGCCCGTTCGTCCGCATCGGCAAGCCGCCGCGCGAACTCTGGGTCTTCCGTACCTCCGACAAGATCGGTAAGCGAACGACAGGGCATTTCGTTCCGCCCGGTTCAACCCCCGAGTTCTCCGGCTACGCCGTAGAGATCCTCGGCGCCGGCTGCCAGTTCGCCGCCTTCGGGCAGCGCGACGACACGACCGCCTACGCATGGCCCGAGCAGTCCCTGCTTGACCACCCCTACATGGACCTGCCGGTCATCACCCTCAAGCAGGTCGACGCGCTCAAGGATTTCTGCGCGGCGTTCCTCGAAAGCCACGGCCTCGAGCGGCGCTCGCCCGGCGGCGGCACCGACGGCGGCTACACCCACGCCTACGACCTGACCGCCGAGATGGAGTTCGACGTCCAGGAGATCGGCCATCTCACCCTCGCCGAACTCGAAGCTGCCCTGCGCGCCAATCCCGAAGAGACGCTGCGCGTCACCGTCGACGCCTTCCGCCCGACCTCCGGCAGTTGGGCGGGCATGGCGAGCCTGCTCGGCGGTGCCATCTGCATCTCCGACCACGGCACCTACACCAGCCACTTCCCAGAGGACCTCGACACCCGCCGCTCGATGGCGGAACTCGGGGCCATGCTGGCGCAGCGCGCCATCGACAACCCGACACCACAGCCAGACGTGCCCGCCGCGCCGTCGAACCTGAGCGCCGACCTGCTCGACCCGGCCGAGCCGTTCGACGACAACCTGCTCAAGGCCCTCGACCGCTACGTCTTCGACATGAAGAACAACGTCGTCTACGACCTGCAATCGTCGCTCAGCGCCATGCCGGTGCAGCATTTTGCCAACGCCATGGCGCAGCACTACCGGGAAGAACAGGGTGCGCAGGGCGGGCGCAAGGTGGTTCGCCTCACCGACCAGTGGTTGCAGCACCCGAAACGGCTGAACGTCATGGACGTGCAGATGCGACCCGACAAGGGCATACCTTTCTACACCGAGGACAACGAGCGCTGCCTCAACACCTACCGCCCGGTCGTGCTGCCCGAGACCGGCGACCCATCGCTCGGCTTCGACTTCCTCGAACGCCTGCTGCCGATCGAGAGCGAGCGCCGCTACTTCACCCAGTGGCTGGCGCACAAGGTGCTCAACCCGCACATCCGCGGCACCGGCATCGTCATGGTGGCGCACGATACCTACGGCACCGGGCGCGGCACGCTGGTCTACCTGCTGCGCGCCATCGTCGGCAACAAGCTGGTCAAGGAAGTCGATTTCTCCACCCTGACCGGCAAGACCTACCAGTCGCAGTACAACGAGTGGATGGTCGACAGCCTGTTCGTCGCGGTCAACGAGGCGCAGGAGCTGCCCGCCACCGGCAGCAAATGGCAGGCCCGGTCGAACGCCTACGAGAACCTCAAGGAGATCATCGACCCGGGCAAGCAGCACATCGACGTGAAGCGCAAGGGCGCGAAGAACGGCCAGGCCCGCACCTTCGCCTCGATCCTCGTGTTCACCAACCACGGCGACTCGATCATCCTGCCCAAGGGCGACCGCCGTCTGTCGATCCTTGAAAACGGTACGCCGCCCGGCGAGGCGTTCTTCAAGGTCTTCTACGACTGGCTGTCCGTTCCCGCCAATGTCGGGGCCTTCGTCGCCAGGCTCAGGCAGACCGACCTGTCCGACTATTCCGCCTACACCGCGCCACCGATGACCGCTTCGAAGAGCGAGATGATCGACGCGGGGATGTCGGACCTCGACCGGGTGTTCAACCGCGTCATGGCCAACTTCACCGACACGCTGCTGGTGCGCGAACAGGTCCTGCTGCGGATGGAGGACGACATCGCCGACTCCTCGGTCGAGATGCCGGACGACTGGAAGCGCATGATCGACCTCAAGCTGGCACGCGCCACGCGCAAGCTGCCCGACTACCTGCCGACCCGCGTTCGGGTGGACGGCAAGCAGCACACCGTCCGGATGGTCGGCCGCCCGGATGCCAAGGCTTTGCAGGACGCCGATGGCGTGCTAGACGAGGTGCTGCGGAACGGCCCAGTCGTGCGTTCGATCAAGAGCGGCAACGTCGTGGCCTTCCCGATGAGATGACCTTGCCGAGGTTCGCTGAATGGCCGTCAACCGAGCAACGCTCGAACTGATCAAAGACTTCGAAGGCTGGCGTGCCGCCGCCTACCCCGACCCGGCCACCGGCGGCGAACCGATTACTATCGGATACGGCCACACATCTGCCGCTGGCCCGCCGGAAGTCAGCATGGGCATGAAGCTCACCCGCGCCGAGGGTGAAGAGATTCTCCAGCGCGACTTGCAGGCCGTCGAACGATCTGTTCGCGCCGCGGTCACCGCGCCGCTGAACGAGAACCAGTACGGGGCGCTTGTCAGTTTCACCTTCAATCTTGGCGCTGGCAACTTGAAGAAGTCGACGCTGCTCAAGAAGCTCAACGCGCTCGACTACGCCGGCGCAGCTGGCGAGTTCGGCAAGTGGAACAGGGCCGCCGGCAAGGTGATGGCCGGGCTGACCCGCCGCCGCGCCGCTGAGCGCGCGCTGTTCCTGCTGCCTGCAAGCGTAGCGGTTCCGCCGCCACCGCTGCCCGAACCCGAGGACGCCATTGCGCCGCCGCCCGAGCCGATCAACTTCCGCCCGACGCTCGCCGGCTGGGGCCTGCTGCTGGTGCTGGCCGTCGCGCTCGCTGGCGCGGCGTGGATTCTGTTTACGTGATGAGGTTCCGACCATGAAGTTTCTCAACGCCGCGACGCTGATGACACTGCTGCGCTACCTGCTGCAGGCGGTCGGCGGGGTGCTCGTCGCCAACGGCAAGTTCGACCCGGGTGCCTGGGATACCATCTCCGGCGCCGTGCTCGTGCTGCTGCCCGCCCTGTTCGGCGTGCTGGCCAGCAACGCCGACAAGGCCGTGATCAACGGCAAGACCGTGGCCGTCAAGAATTTGCCGCAGACGACGCAGGATGCCGTGAAGGCCAGCGTCAAGGCGGCCCCGAAGGCCGCGATCTTTGAACAGCTATTCGGCGTCTTCTTCAAGAAGACCTGATACTCGTGCCTGCCCGAGCTGCCCGAATCAGCTCACCGCCTGAACGGCCTGCGCCCGCCTGCGCTGCAACCATGCATCGTCAGAAACCGTTCCGAAGGATGAGAAACAGGTGCCCCCGGTGGCTGCATCAGACGCCCAGTTCGAAGCGTTGCGAGATCGTGTCGTGAGCCTCGAGCAAAAATACGCCGTGCGAGAGGAGACTCTCCGCGTCATCGATACGCGTTTGGGGCGGATCGAGACGACGTTGTCACGCATAACCTGGTTGATCATCGGGGCCATCGGCTCCGGTGCAATGGCCTTCATCATCAATGGGGGGATGCGTGCCCCGGGCATATAGGATTGTCGACAACTACCTCGCCCTGATCCTGCTGGTGCTGCTCATGTTCCTGCCCGTCTACGGGCCGCTCATGACGCAACTCGAAGGGCAACTCCTGCCCGTCACGTCCAAGGTGACGATCATCGCCGATGAAGCGGCGCCGGGCGGGGGCCGTAACATCCGCTTCAGCTACGTCAAGCACCGGGCCTGCGAGATCGTCGGCACCTCACTGCGTATCGGCGAGCAGGAGGTTGGCTTCGAGCCGGCGGTCAACGACAACATGCCGCGCACCCGGCTGCCCGGCCAGCAGGTCTCGCGGCTATGGCACGTCAGCGCCGACGACCTGACGGGCATCGAACTGTGGTTCACGCACCGCTGCCACATCTTCTGGCTGACCTCGACGCAGGTCTTCCCTTAAGGACGGTTCGCCACTGCGCTCTTCCGGGTGAAGTAGAGCTTCGTCATCTGCGCCATCAGCCGATCCTGCGCCTCCTTGAGGCGCTTCTCGATCTCGCGCTTGCGCGGTTCCGGAATGTTCTCGTTCTCGCGCAGGTCGCGTAGCTGCTTGCGCAGGTCCTGTAGCGACTTGTCGGCGTCCTCGAAGGCATCGATCAGCTGCACCTCGACGGGCTGGCTCCTGATCTTGGCGCGCGCCGCTTCGATGTTGCCGTCCTCCTCGAACAGCTTCATCTCGGCGGCGACGGTCTTCACTTCACCGGCGACCTGGTAGTAGCGCTCGGTCGCGCCGCGGTTGCTAATCGACCCGACGACGCGCCGGGCGAACGGGATGTCGCCGATCTCGATATCGGCGAAGTCGCCCTGCAACGCCTGCGGGCCGGTCTCGGTGGCGAGCTTGGCAACGCGCTGGGTGAACTTGCCGACCGCGCCGGTGGCGTAGTCGAGCGCGTATTGCAGTACCTCGGGCGAGATATCGGCCGCGCCCTTGCGCACCTCATTGCCGCCCGTCACACTGTTCAGCCACGCCGCTGTATCCTTCGGGATATCGCCGGTGTTCGACCAGTATTTCTGGCTCTCGGGCACGGGCAGGCCGAAGCTCGGCCGCTCGGGCACGATGTCGTTGCCGGCGAAATCCTTGTTGGTGATGATGTCGACGAAGGGATCGGCGATGGTCGGCGCGATGAAGTTCCAGATGCTCTGCACCCCGCCGAGCGGGTTGAAGGCGCTGGCGAAGGTCATCACCGAATCGACAGCCGAACTCATCGGGTTGCGCACCGGCGAGCCGGAGAGCCCGGCGCTCATGTTGCGACCGAGATTGTAGAAGGCGTTGAAACCGTAGGGCATCGGGATGGCGATGTAGCCCTTGTCGATGCCGATCGACTTGAGCAGGCCGAGCGGGTCCATCAGGACAAAGTTGGTCTCGAGCACGTAGTCGGGGATGTCGTCGTAGTCGGTGACGCCGTTGTCGTCCTCGTCGCCCGAGATCGCCCGGTTGAGCAGGTCCTGCAGCACGCCCATGACCACGACCGCCGCGACGATCTTCTGCACGCGCTTGCTCTTCAGCCCGTTCATCAGCACGGCGGTGCCCTGCGTCGAGGCGTTGTAGAACAGGTACATGGCGTTCATGAAGCCCTTGAGCTCGCCGCCCTTGTTGAAGTTGATCGTCAGGTTCTTGGCGAGGTAGGCCGACTGCGGGATCGTCGCACCGGCTTCGCGCGCCGCGCGGTAGGCGCTGAGGCGGAAAGCGTTTTCGGCCACCTTGTTGTAGTCGCCGACGAACTTGCCGACCTTGCTGATATGCTCGAACGCCTTGCGCGCCGTGACGTTCAGCCCGGTCGCGGTGACGCTGCGCCGGATGCCGCGCACCTGGGTCTCAAGGTCGTGGATGCCGAGGAACTCGGTGGTGCCCCCTGCCTTCTGCATTTCGAGGAAGGTCTTCGCCCAGTCGCCTTCGGCGATCCCGTCGCGCAGCACCTCGCGAATGCCGGCCATTGCCTTCGGGGCGTTGCCGAGAATCTTCCGGCCCAGCTGCGGGATGTCGTATTGCTGCGCCAGGATGCCGGCCGTCTGGGCGTCGCGCGCCAGGTTGGAGATCAGGAACTCGGGGTTCCACGCGGTGTTGATCGTGGCGAGATAGCGGTTCAGCATGCCCGCCTTGTTCACCAGCCAATTGACGATGTCGTTGCTGGTCGTCACGTAGTCGGACTTGATGGCGCGTGCCAGCCGGGGATCAACGACCTTGGCGATGATCTCCTTGCCTTTGTACTTGGCCGTGACGATGTCGGGCGCCTGCCGGTAGCTCGGATCGCCGGCGGCGTGGATCATGCCGTTGGCGCCAGCGACCAGCCGCGTCGGGGCGGTCTTCAGGATCTGGCCGAAGCCCGCCTGCGGGTTCTCTTGAAGGAGCCGCAGGAAACTCAGCGCCACCTGGTTCTTTTCGGCGCGGATCACCGCCTCGGTGTTCTGCAGGAACAGGTGCCCGAGCAGGTCGCCAGCCTTGCGCGTGCGACCGGTCACCGACCGGTCCTCGCGGCCGCCAACGGAGAAGCCCTTGCCCGAGCGGGCGCGGGTCTGGTTCTCGGTCGGCTGGTCGGGGTCGAGGTCCTCTTCGGCAAAGCCGCGCAGCGGCACGTAGTGCTGGTACGGCGACTCGGTGTCGGGCGAGATCAGTCCGCCCTCGATACGTGTTGCGGTGGTGTTGGTGGTGATGCGCCGGGCCAGCGCTTCGAGCGCCATCATCTCGGGCATCTTGCCGTCGAGCGCCACCTTGTCGAGGATCGCGCTCGCCTCGGCGTCGCTCATGCCGCTCGGGCTTTCGGCCACCGCGCCGCGTGTGCGCAGGTAGGCGTTCCGCTCCGGCGCGTGGCGGGCGTAGAGGTAGTCCTCGAACTCCTTGGGCGTGATCTTGCGCGGCCCGTCATGCGCCGCCTTCAGCGCTTCGAGCAGCGGCAGCTGCAATTCCTGCTCGCGCTCCCTGATCTGCTCGAACACCTTGCCGTGGTAGAGCTGCTCCAGCATGTAGGTGTCGTTGAGGTCGGTGACGCTGCCGCCGTTCGCCTTGATCTGCTCGATCATCTCCTTGATCGACAGCATCTTGTCCTGCATCTTGACGCGCGCGTCGAAGATGCTGGGCAGCCCGAGCACGCTGCGCTTGGACCGGCCGAGGCTGTTGATGAAGCGCCCGACCGCGCCCTCGGTACGCTGCTGCAGGATGTTGAACACGCCGTTCGGCGGATCGCTCGGCACACGCTCGCCGAACGGGGCGTTGAGGCTGTAGCGGATGTCCGGGTTGGCGATGTCGTACTGGCCGTTGTTGTTTACCGCGGACTTGATCTGCGTCGGCTCGAAGGCGACCCAGTTCTCGCCGTCCTGAACGCCGTCGTAGCCTTGGCGCATCAGCGCCTGGCGCCCGCCTTCCGGACTCCCCGCTTTCATGCCGGCGAGCAGCATCGTTTCGCGATCGGCGGGGTTCTGGATCGACAGGTACACCGGGTAGACGGTCGCGGGTTTCCCTCTGCTGCCGACGGTGCCGAACTTCTCGGCGACCTCGCGTTGCGGAGTGAAGTAGGTGCCCGCCACCTCGGAGAACTCGGTCTTGCCCTTGAACTCGGTGATGCCCGAGACCGGGCTGCCGTGGTGCATGACCAAAGGCCGTCCGTTCTCGTCGACCACTTTCGAGTCGCCGAACCACCGGCGGAACTCTGGCGAGCCGACCGAGTAGCGCGGCCCGCGCACCGACGGGTCGAACTCCTGGAAGCCGCCATTCGGGAACGCCACGCGCACACCGTCGGGGCCTTCGAGTGCCGTGATCCGCCCGAGGCCTTCGGCGCGCTTGGGGTAGAGCACGACGGGGATCGGGCCGGCCTTGCCCATGAGGGCTCGAGCCGCGAACGTCCCGTCCGACTGCACGGCGCGGACATTGCCCGCGTAGCCATCAAGCACGAGGCTCGGGTATCCGGCGAACTTGTAGCCCGCGTCGATCGACGCGTTGTAGACCTCCTGCTCGGGGTTGGTCGCGCCGTCGGTCAGCGCGAGGAAATCGTCGGGCGACAGGTAGACCAGCGCCGCGCCGCGGTCGCCGGTGCGCGCCATCTGCAACTGGTGCTCGGCCAGTTCGCCGCCAAAATACTGGTTGCCGGGCCGGGGGTTGGTCAGCGCCGGGCTGGCCGTACCGGGCTTGCTCAGCGCCCCGCCCGGACTGCGGTTCGGATTGCCGTAGAGGCGGCCACCGGGGAGGTCGTCGGCGAACTTGGAGAACTTCGGGTTCTCTTCGAGGATGCTGATGCGGCTGTCGTCATAGATGACGTAGTTGCGCGTGCCGTCGCCGGTCGCCCGTGAAGCCCCGTCCAGATAGCTGTTGCCCGGTATGCCTGCTTGGGCCAGCGCCCGTGACGCGGCTTTGTTGCCGCTGAAGTCGCTTGAGTCAGACGCAGTGTCGACGACATCCCACCCGTACGCTGCCGTCTTTTTCTTCCGCAGTTTTGCTGACAGCGTGTCGTAGACATCGCGTCCCGACATGTCGTCGATGATGTCGGTGCCTAGAAGGTCGGCCACCTTGTCTCTGATTGCCCGCGTGTGCTCGCGCATTGGTTTGTCAAAGTCGAGCAGTTCGTTGTCCTCGGGGATGTCGACCTTGTAGAGGTTGCCTTCGTTGACGTGCAGCTTGATGTTCGGATGCCCGTCGAGCCACTTCAGCGCAGCGACGTGCGCAGCGCGGTAGGCGTCATCGCCGTGCTTGTCGCGCGCACCGAACTCCAGTTCGTGCTTGACCCGGTCGCGCTTGCCGTCGTGCAGCGCGAACAGTTCGGCGACCATCTCCTCCGGCACCATGCTCTCGTCCGGCGGCGTCAGGATGGTACGCCCGTCCACCTCGATGCCGCCGCGCCCAGCCAGCGCCTGACGATAATGGTCGGCGACTTCCTTCTTCCCGGCGAAGTACAACCCATAGCCAAAGGCCTGCGCACCCTCGCCCGTCCCGATCTTGCTCGACGAGAACTTGTCCACCTTATGCGGCGTGCCGTGGTAGGCGACCATGAGTTGCTTGGCTGCCGCGCGCCCGGCGGCGCTGCGGGGCGAGCGCGCCGCGAGCACGCCGAGCTTGGCCGCCGCGAAGATGTCGGCTGGAATGCGATAGCCGTGGCCAGATAGGAAGTTGCCCGCGCGCGCCAGCATGTCCTTGATCTGCTGCCAGACGCGAGCAGCACCCTTCGGCGCGGGCTCGGCGTTCGTCGCCCACAAGGCGAACGCTTCGGCCTCGACCTCCGATAGCTCCATCTTGTCGATGTCGCGGTTGGTCGCGTTGTTCCTGCGCAGCATGTCGCGCATCGGGCCTTCTTCGGCCCGCAGCAGTTTCCGCTCGCTCTCGTTCAGCAGCTTCCATTGCAGTCGGTGGAAGGCCTCGTGGTAGGCGGCGCGCGGATTACCCCACTGCGTCGTCATTGCGACGACGTCAGCTGTCGGATCGTAGTAGCCCGTCGCTTCGGCGACGTGCTTGCCCCAGCCTTCGTCGAACCGGTTGACGATGATCCGGTCGTGCCACTTGACCTTGTCGAGGCCCGAGACGCGGCGAACGATCTCCTCCAGTTCGGCCTTTTCGTCCTGCGTCAGCTGCGGCGGCAGCGTATCGACGGCACCCCAACCTGTCGGCGCTTCGTCCAGGTTGACCGCAACGTCAGCCTTCTCGGCCAGCGCCCAGCCCGGATCGGCCGCGAGCAGGTCGGGCGACAGCAGGAACGCCTTCTGCTCGGCGAACTCCTTCTGCGCCGGCGGCAGGTAGTCGACATCCGAGGCGCGCGGCACGGTGCCGTCCTTGCGCCGCAGATGCGGGCCGTAGTTGGCCCACGACCCCTGCGCCAGCGTTTCGGTGGCCAGCGCCCGCGCCGCCTCGGGCGACAGCAGCCGGGCGTGTTCGTGATAGGCGTTGTACTGGCCGCGCGGATCGTCGCGGTAGCCCGACTGGCCGTGCCCATAGATGTCGTGGACGACGCGCAGCAGGTCGTTGTGCGTCAGGTCGAGCCCGTCGACCGTCTTGACACCCGAGACGTTGTTGAGCGGATGGCCGGCGTTGTCGGCGCCCGGCCCGAACATGTCGGCGGTCGGGCGGATCTTCAGCCGCCCGGCCAGCACGTCGTTGAGCAGGTCGGCCGGCGAGGCGTAGGGCGCGCCGTCGCCGGTCCACGCCGTGACCTGCAGCGGGCCGAGCCCGTTCCACATGGCGCGCGTCTCGTCGATCAGCGCCCGGTAGGCCTTGGCCACGGCGTTGTTGCCCGGGTCATGCGCAGCGCGCTGCTGCGCGTCGGCGACACGCGCCAGGTAGCCGACGTCCTCGGGCAGCAGCGTCATCAGCCGGCCGCGCGAGACACCGTTCATCTCCTTGAAGCGATCGACGATGGCCGCCACGGCGGGGCGGTCCATGATCGGCGCGACCTCGTAGGCCTTGCCGGGCGTGGTGCCCAGCACGGTCTTCGGGCCGGAGCGGCCATAGCGATCTTCGCGCGCCTGGGCACGAGCCCGCAGGAACTCCCGCGACTTGACGCGCACGGCGTTCTCGTCGCCCGCCGTCTGCGCCGCCGCGACGCCCTGCTGCGCCGCCTGCATCGACCGGGTGGCACGGGCGCGCGGCTGCTGCGCACCGGGCGGGCTGAGCGCCTCCTCGACCATGCGGCCGGTCTCGATGGCCATGAACAGGTCGTCGGGCACCGAGCGGATCAGGCGCTTGAACCATTCGACGATCTGGCTGAACACCGTGCCGGGCTTGCCGACGACGTTGCGCTTGTTGGCCGCCCAGTGCCGGAACGCCTCGGCGATCGCTTCTTCCTCGATCGTGTCGGGGTTCTCGTAGCCGCGCTCGCCGGTGTAGTGGTGCTTGGCCCACTCGAAATAGGTCTGGCTGGTGCCCGGCCGCTTGGCACGGCGCGCGTAGCGCAGGATGGTGTTCCAGCCTTCGGTCTTCGGCCCGAGCACGCCAGCCTGCCGCAGCGCGTGGATCAGTTCGTGATCCATGATCTGCGCCAGCTGGTCGACGACCTGGTCGGTCGTCATGTCGGTCGTCAGGTTGGCGGCCGACAGGCTGAGCAGCTTGTTGAAATACATCCCCTCGATGTCGCGCCCGTCGGGCGTCTGCACCGTCGGCTTCAGCGTCACGCGCGCGCCGATCAGCGGCAGCTTGCGCTCGGAGGCCAGCTTGTTGAGCCGCTTCAGCACTTCCTCGGTGCGCCCGGCCAGGGCCTCTGGCGCGGGCGCGCGGCGTACCGGCTCGCTCTCCAGCTTGGGCGGCACCTCGACGCTCGTCTGCGTGTACTGCGCCCCGGTGTCGGGGCGGCTCATCTGGTCGGCGGCGCGGCGCATCGCCGCCTCGTCGCGCGACGAGTCGACGATCACCTGCCCGAGCAGGTTACCACTTTCGTCGTAGCGGTTCTCGAGCACGCCCCAGGCCGTCTCTTCGGCCGGCTCGATGGCGATCTCGGAACGCTTGTCAGTCTCGCCGGCGCGGATTGACGAGACGCGGCTGCGCGCTTCGGATGCCGAGCCGAAGACGCCGACGGCCTTGCCGTCCTGCCGGACGCGCACCTTGCTGACCGGAATGCGCCGGACAACGTAGTCCTTGAACGCGCCGTTCGGCACGTCGTCGGGCGTCGCCTGACGTTCCTGCCCGAGCACGTCATAGAGGCGGAAGTCGTTGGGGGAACGCTGAACCAGTTGCCCCCGACGAACCATGGCGTCGCGCAGGGCGACGACATCCTTGGTGTTCTTCAGCCCGGTGGCGTCCTTGATTGCCTTGGCGGTGTAGCGCCCGGCGTTGCGCACGGCGTCGAGCGCCTTGCCGTACTGGTCCTCGGTGTAGGAGGGCTGGTCGGCGATCGGCACGGTGACGGGCTTGGCGTGCGCCGGCATGGTGTCGAGCACGTCCTTGAAGGCGCGCAACTGCGTCTGCGTCATCCGCATCGGATCGCGCGAACCGGTCGTGCGGTAGGCGAGCTCGCCGAAATTGCCGTCGTCGCCGATGATGTTCTTCGCCTTGGCGGCGCGGGTGATGTCGAGCGCCGTCAGCGGATCGGTCGAGGTCGCCGGGCGGCGCGCCGAAATGATAGCGTCGATCTGCGCCTGCGGCACCTTGGCGTTGGCCAATTCGTCGATGGTGACCGGCGCGTCGAGCGAGCGCCCGAGCTGGATCCGGCGCTGGTTGACGCGCTGCGCCGCCGGCCCGCCGATCTCGTCAGTGCTGAACGTGCCGAGCGGCGTGATCGTTTCGCGCGCCGTCTGCAGCAGTTCCTTGGTCTCGGCCTGGCGCGAGCGCTGCAACGCGACGCGCGCCTGGTACTCAGCCTCGTCACGCTCGGCACCGGGGCTGCTGATCGTCCCGTCGGGGTTGAGAGTAGCATCGCGCGGCTTGCCATCGCGGCCGAACTGCGCCTGCAGCGGCTCGTCGGGTGCCAGCTGCGCCTGCCGCCGGTGGATCGGTGGCGGGGCGAACATCTCGGGTGAGGGCAGCGCCAGCAGCGTGTCCGGCGCGGGCAGCGCCATCTGGTTCTCGATCGGCTCGTCGGCAATGACGGCTTCCGGCGCGACAGGCGTCGCGGGCGTTGCCTCTGCCGCGGCGGCTTCCTTGCCGCCAATGCTGCGCGCGCCATGCGTGACGGCCGAGACGCCGCTACCGGCCATCGCGCCGGCGGCGCTTGCGACCTTGATGCGGTTCAGCACTTCGTCGAGCGTCATCTGCTCGCCGACCACGCCGGCGTCGACCAGCGCCTGCAATGCTTCGGTCGCGCCTTCGGTCATACCCTCGACCGCGCCGCCCTTGAGGATGCTGCCGAGCAGCGACTTGCCGCCCTGCGTGATGACCCGCCCGGCTATGGCTTCGGTCGCCGCCTCGGCGGCGGCGTAGAGCGCGGCGGCCGTCTGCGCCGTCTGGACGCTGCCGCCCTCGTCGCGGACCTTGCCGTACTCGCTGCCGTAGCTGCGACCGGTGAACCACGTCACCAGCGGCGCCGGGTTGCGAATGGCCACCGAGGCGATGGCGAGCGGCGCCATTTCGGCGATGCTGCCTGTCGTCGCGGCGGCGATCTCTTCCATCGAGCCTGGCGCGACGTCGAGCGGTGTCTTGGTTTCCTGCGCGGCGGTATAGCGCAACTGCTGCGCCAGCGATTCCTTGGCCAGCGGCATGGCGAGGGTGCGCTTGATGTCCTCGGGCAGCCGTCCGCCGAGGCCCCAACCCTGTTCGGTCGCGGCAGCCGGCTGGTTCAGCAGGTCTTCGATGGGCGCGCCGGGCGTGACCTCGAGCGGGGGCGTCCGCCCCTTCTGGATCGCCGGGTCGATTTCGTATTGCAGCGCCTCGACGACGCCGCGCCCGATACCTGCCTTCGACATGGCGATGTCGGCCGGGAGGTTCTTCACCCCGACGGCGGCAGCTTCGGCCATGTTCTGGTAAGGCTTTTCGCCGGTGTCAGCGAGCGACTGCCGCGCGGCGTTCGGGAACTTCTTTTCGATGAGCGCCCGGATTTCCGTCTTCGGCATGTCGTTCGGGAACGAGACGACGTCGCCGTTCGGCATGGTCACATTGGGCATCGCGCCGTCCTACTTGAAATAGTCGGTGTACGATACCGCTCCGTCAGCCGCTACGCTAGGGGTTGCGCCAAGTACGAGATCGCCGGGCATCAACCCGATCCCGGCCGCCCATTCGTCGGCGTAGATCGCGCCGTAGGCCGCCTTGATCCGCTGGTACGCTTCCACGCGCGCCTTCTGCTGCTTGTCCGCGGCGGCTGGCGGTTCGTCATACTCCTTGATCGGGTACTTCTTCTGCGCATCCTCGTAGATCTGGTCGATCTTGTCGGCGACGCGCAGGTCATTAGTCAGCGCATTCGGGTTGTAGGCCGGGTGCGCTGCCTTGTAGGCCGCCTGCTCTTCGGGCGGCAGGCTCTGGATGTATTCCCATTCGACCACGTCAGCGGGCTTGCGCTCCTGAGTGCTGCGCGCATCGAACTGAGCCTGATCCTGCGCCAGCTGACGCTCGCGGAAATCGCGGTCCTCGCGCGACAGGTCGAGCGCGCTCTGCGCCTGCCCGACGTCGAGCAGGCTGCGCAGCAGGTCGGTCTCTTCCTTGCTGGCGAGCTGCATCTGGTCCTGGTAGGAGGTCAGGCCCGCCGTGATCCCCGAGCCGACATTCTTCAGCGTGTTCGAACTGTTGCCCCCGAGGATCGCGCCGCTGGCGGCGAGCAGCGCCATGGCGCGCGCATTGTCCGCGCCGTCGAGCCCGGCCAGCTTGGTCTGGTAACGCTCGGCGATGTCGTTGTAATCGACCAGCCCGCCCGTGGCGAAGCCGACGGGGGCAGGCGCGCCAACCGGTGCCGGCCCCGACGTGCCGAGTGCGTCGAGACCGCCAGTCGGCGCGCCCCCTCCCGCAGCGCTATTACGCGCGGGAACCATATCCTCGACAACCGTCGTGCGCTGCTTGCGCCGGGCAGCCTCGCCCTCGTAGCGCTGGCGCATGTCCTTGCGCCGGTTGAGTTCGCTCAGCACCAGGTACGGCGGTGCGGCCCCCGACGGCGCGGACACTTCGCCCTGAAGGTGCTCATCGGTGAGCCCCTTGAGAACGTTCATCTGTTCGATCAGATTGGACATCTCAGTTGAACAGGTCCCAGATGCCTGCGGCACCGGTGCCGAGGCCGATCAGTTGCGACAGGAAATCAGGTGCCGGCTCGGTCACCGACGTGGTGGTGTTGGGCGTGATAGGCGTGCCGCTCAGCAGCTGCGAGTAGAGTTGCAGTTGCTTGGCCGGGTAGTCGCGCTGCGCCGCGAAGTCCTGGTAGGCGAGGTCGAGCCCGGCCTGCTGGCGCTGCTGTGTCTTGGCGCCGACGCTGCTGAGCGCCTCGGCGTTCTTGAACCCCATGTCGCTCTTGGTCTGGCCGAGCGCGCCGAGCTGGCCGGCGGCGTCGAGCCCAAGTTGCGAGCCGAGACGGCGATTGGTCTCGTCATTCTGGAACAGGCCGGTGGCGCGGTCGTAAGCCGACTGCAGCCCTTCGGCGTCGATGCCCTGCATCTGCATGTTGAGGTCGCGCTGCGCGAGGCTGTCCTGCACGAAGCGCCGATCGCCGCCGAACGCCCCGGCCGCGACAGCCGACGCATCGCGCCCGGCCTGCTGCTCCTGGAACGCCTGCGTCGCGCGCTGCTTCTGCACGTCTAGGACGTTGGTCGTGTAGGGGTTCATGTAGGCCGACAGGTCGGCCTGCGGGATACCCTTGGCGGCGTAGTTAGCAATGCCGCCCGTCGCGCCGATGGCCTGGTCGACTTCCGGCGTTCCGCCTGCCGCCTGATCGCGGATCATGTCGAACGACGCGTTGGTGTCGCCCGAGAACTCAGCGAGGCGCTGGTTGCCGTATGTGGCGTAAGGGAGGTTCGAGACGCTCTTGGCCCTGCTGAGCAGGTCCGTTACATACGGCTCACTCCAGTCGGGCAGTTCGCCAGTGGTCGTCGAGGTTGTGACGTCGCCGCCTTTCGACAATTTTCAGTCTCCTGCCAAAGCGGGTACGTCAACTTCGAGTACCATGAAACTCTCGCGCCATCCATAGGGGCGCAGCATGCGCTCCCATCCGGCACGCCCGGCCAGTTCGACCGCCGAGCAGCCGGCGTCCGCCGCGTAGGCGCGGAAGGTCGCTTGTGCCTCAATCACCCAGGCGTGCATATCGGACCCTCCGGTGAAGTCCACCACCAGCGTGCGCTTCGCCGGGTACTGCGCCACCCGCGTCACGAACGCCGCCCGGATCGTCCGGTCCTCCGGGTACGATACCCAGAGCGTCGAGCGCTTCTCGCTTAAGGCGGCGAATAGCGTACTCATGGTGACGCGACCGCCACTCCGCTTTACCGCCGGGGAGAGCAGCGGCGCGACTGTAGTCCAGACCGCCTTCAGTTCGCTCGTCGGGACGGCGGTCACTGTCCATGTCAACGCCCGCCCGCCCGCTGCTGCAACTCGTCGCTCATCTGCTGCATCTGCTCGGGGCCGCCCGCGCCTTCCACGGCTTCCACCGGCATGACGAACTCGCCGTTGCTCAGCGCCACCGGCTGACCGACGTCCGTCATGGCGGGCACCATGTCGTCCTTCGGGCCGCCCGGGCCGCGCACCATCCGGCCGCGCTGGCGCATCTTCATGCCGCCGCGCACCTGTTCGACCAGCGAGGTCAATGCCTCCTCGCCGAAGGCCTTGACGAACTTCTCCAGCGCGCCCTGCGGATCGGGGCTGTCGCCCTCGATGGCGTCCTCGGCGTCGGCGATGATGCTGACGCGCGGGTCCATGCCGCCCATCGGCGAGACCTCGCCGCCTTCGGCGTAGCCAACGATGCCGCCGTTCGCCATGCCTGCTGCCTTGCGGAAGTACAGCCACTCCGGGTCGACGCCCGGATTGTATGGCGGCAGGTTCGGGAACACGACGTTGCCCCAGCGGTCGTAGGTCGGCAGCGAGCCCGTGCCGCCCGTGCCGCCACCGCCATTGCCGCCCGTGCCGCCACCGCCATTGCCGCCCGGAGTACCCGGCGGAGTGCCGGGCGGAACGATCGGGTTGCTGTGCCGCGACGGGCGCTCTTCCGCGAGGCTGCGCCACGGCCGTTCTTCGGACGGCCGATAGAGCGGGTTGGTGATCTGCTGGTGCCATGACGGCGTGTCGGTTGCGGCGGACCCGCTGCTGCCGCCGCCCGGCTTGCCCTTCATGATCTGCCCGCCACCTTCCCAGATGTCGGGGAACAGCGTCTTGACGACGCTGCCGAGCGTGGAGTGCTCGAGCACCTTGCCGCCGCCCTCGACGACCTTGTCCCAGACGCTCGGCTCTTCGATCGCGGCGGTGACCTCGGTGACGCCGCCGGACGTGGTTGGTGTACCGACCTGGATCACGTCGATGCCGCCCTCGCCGTTGTCATAGTCAGGGCGCGCACGCGGGAGCGGCACGGATGCTTCGGTGGTGGCTGTCGAAGGTGGCTTGGAGGGCCACATCAGGTCGAGCAGCGGCTGGTAGTCCGACAGTCGATCGACGGCGTTCGCCCCGAACGAACTGGCGGCCGCGCTCGACGCACCACCGATGCCCGCCTTCTGTGCGGCAGACGTCCAGCCGCCCGGAATGAACGGCACGGCCATCTCGGCCAGCTTCTTTTCGTGCTCGTCCTTGACGACCTGCAACGGATCGAAGGCCGTGCGGCTTTCGAGATCGCGCTGGACGCGGTCGCGGTAAGGCTGGTTCAGGTCATAGCGCAGGCCGTTCCAGTCGATGATGCCTTCGGACGGCACGACCCCGGCGTTGGTGCGCCGGTCGATCTGGCTCTGCCGGTAGGCATTCTGGTCGGCCCAGAAATCGTCCCATGCGTCGAGCCATGGCTCGCCCACGACCTCGCCGCGGAAGTCCTCCCACGTCATGTCGTCGCCCACGCTGTTCATCAGCCCGAGATTGGTAGGGTCCACCGGAGTCCGTGCGCGACCCGGCAACGCCGGGGCAAACAATTCAGCCATGATCGAGGGGTCCAGCCCGGCAAGGCTGTCCATCGCGGCTTCCAGCCCGCGACCGGCCGAGCCGGGCGCGGAGAGCCCCGACTTCGATCCCGAGTTGCTGACGAGGCTGGCCAGCCCGCCGCTAATTGCGCTGACGGGCGACGATGATCTCGATTCCACCAGGGACTGCGTCGACGGCGTGGACGTTGATACCGGGTTTGTCGAGGGCGACGTCGACCTCGACGTGTCGGCCAGCGACGCGGTGGGTGTCGAGGGCGTCGCCGCCTTGACTGCCGCGACAACCTTGGACACCGTGGACGCCTGCGTCGCGGGCTTGCTGACGGACACGTTGCCGGTAGGCGTCGTGGCCTTGACGACAGTGTTGGATACCACGGGTTTCGGCGTGGCCGCCAGCATACCGCCTTCGCTCAATACGCCCATGGCCAGCCTGCTCCTTACGTGGTCGTCACGGTCAGTTCGCCAACCTCGGCGCTGACGCTGAACGATCCCATCCAGATATCATCTTCTCGCACCATCGTCAGCACCCCCGCGTTGGCGAACACTTCGCCGGCGCGCAGGCCGTAGCCGCTGGTCGGAAAGCTCTCGGGCGCCAGGTACATGCCGCTGAACCGCCCGTAGTGAATGCCGAACACATAGGCCTGCATCTGCGACAGCCAGCGGTTCAGCTGGTTCGACCAGTCGAAGGAGAACAGTTCGGCCGGGCGGGGCGGCGCCGGGAGGATGATCGTCTTGGTGTCGTTGCCGTCAACCATCAGCGCTGTCCGTCCGGGGAGGCGTAGAGGCGCGGCACGCCGAGCTGCCACAGCGTGCCGGTGGCTGTCGTCTCGATGCCGAACTGCACCGAGCGGGCGCGGAAGCGCTTGTCGACCTTGGCCGTGTACTGCTCGACCGGCAGGGCGACCGTGCGATCGACAGGCGCGTCCGGGCCGGTGACGAAGGCCGAGCCGGGGTAGTCGCGCTTTTCGAACGTGTAGTTCACCGCCGGCGCGCCAGCGGTCGAGCCGAAGAAGTCATTGTCGGGGATCAGCCGCGACACGTACATGAAGTCGCCACCGCTGCCGAGCTCGAACACCGACGACTTGAGGTAGGAGTTCAGCATGGCCGCGGGCGTGGTCGACTGGTCCGTCGCGCCGATATCGTGCAGGTAGATATAGCCGTCCGGCGCGGTGGCGAGCGGGTAGTCCTCGAACCACGCATCGAGCCAGGTTGTCCGCCCGGCGCCGTTGTAGTCGCCGTAGTACCAGAGCAGGTTGGACGGGTCCTCATAGTTGCAGATGACGTAGTAGTTGTTCTCGGTGCTGCCGTTCACCGGCATCAGCCAGATGAACTCGGCGAACTGGCGGTTCACCCCTGCGGTGATCTTCTCGGTCTGCGATGTGTTGAGGATGCTGAAGATATAGGTGCGGATGTCGCAGGGCATGTCGCGCACGACGCCGTCGTACCACTGGAACCGGCCGTTCGCCATCCACGCGGTGATCGCGCCCGTGCTGGTGGCGGCGTTCGGGCCGATCAGCTGGATGTTGGTGCCGATACGCGTCTGGCCGAAGGTGAACGGCGGACCGATGAAGCGGAACGAGTGCAGCGTCGTGTCGGTGAAGACGAGGATTTCGGTCGTCGTCTCGATGGCGCGCAGGAACTCCGAGCCGCCGTCGATGCGCAGGCTGCCGGCCGTGTTGGTGGTGTTGGGCGTCCAGTCGCCGAGGTTCTCGGCCGTCGCCCAGCGCGCCAGCAGTCGGTCCTGCGTCGCGTCGCCCAGCGGATTGGTGCCGAAGGCGACGGCGTGCCGGTCGTTATCGCTGACCAGAATCTGCCGCGCGATGGTCGGCACGTTGCCGGTCGGATAGAGGTCGGCGAGGTTGACGCCGCGCGTCCCGATCGAGCCGCTCATGTCCTTGAAGTAGATGGCGCCGTTGCGGGCGTTGAACAGCAGATCCTCGCCGAAATTGTCCTCGGTCCACAGGCGTAGCTGCTCTGTCACAGTGAAGGTGCCGCTGCCGGAACCCCAGCCACCGGAACCCCAGCCGCCTGTGCCCCAGCCATCGCCGAGCACGGTGGTGTCGAGGCCGACATTGATCTGGTACTCGGCGACCACCGCCGCGCCGCCGCCGGCTGTCGCGCCGGCTGTTGCGGGCGTCTGCACCTCGATGGTGTAGTGGTCGGCGTCGACGATCGAGGTGATCTGGTGCTCGGTATTGAACTCGTCGGCCGGGATGCCGTCGATCGGCCCCGTCGCGTCGGAGAACGTCACGAAGTCGTTGACCACCGAGCCGTTGCCGACATCCGTCACCGTGATGATCTTCGAGCCGGCCGTGCCGGTCGTGAACGGGTTGTTGGCCATCGGGTCGGTGGTGAGCCGCAGCGGCGTGATGTCGACGAGGCTGTTGCCCTGGACGATGTAGTATTTCCAGTTGGTCCCCGCGCCGTAGTAGCGCGAGCCGTTCAGCGTCGACCACGGGAACAGGCTGCGGAACGTACCTTGCGCGACGTCGGCCGTGAACTTCTGCCAGCCGCCTACGCTCTGCCACGACCCGGTCTTTACCCGCGCGAGATTGCAATCGTACCAACCGCCGGTGTTACCGTAGTCGGTCGTCTCTCGATTGATTCCGGGTCGGAACTGGATCTTGATCAGGTCTGGCACAGGTCAAAACACGAAGTTGCCGCTGCTGGTGAAGGTGTGAATGGTGTAGCCTCCGGACGATGTGACCGTTCCCCCCGTGGCGACCTGCGCCCCGAGGTAGCGAATGATGACGACACCCGAGCCGCCTGCGCCGGATGTCCGGTTGTTCGTACCGCCGCCGCCGCCCGCGCCGAGATTGGTCGTGCCGCTGACGGGGTTGGTCGTATCGTTGCCGCCCGCGCCGCCGCCGCCAGAACCGCCCGCCGACACGCCTGTGGAGCGCGCGCCGCCGCCGCCGCCCGCGTAGGTGACCGACGCGCCGCTGATCGAGGACGCCGTGCCGTTGCCGCCCGTACCGCCGACACCCGATGAGGCGTTGCCGCCGACTGCGCCCGCGCCGCCGCCCGCGCCGCCGGCGCGCGCAGAGACGCTCGCCGCCGAGGACCCCGTTCCGCCGTTGTTACCTTGCCCGCCCGTGCCCGCGCCGCCTGCGCCGCTGGTGCTGTTGTCCGCGCCGCCGCCGCCGCCCGAACCGCCGCTGAGCCCTGCCCCGCCGGCGTCGCCGCCGCCGCCGCCGCCAATGGCCGTCAGGCTGTTGAAGGTCGAGTTGCCGCCGCTGACACCAATGCCTGACGAGACGACTGCCGTGCCGCCCGCGCCGACGACCACCGCATACGTGCCGGAAGTCAGGTTCACGACCGACCCGGTAAGCATGCCGCCCGCGCCGCCGCCGCCGCCCTTCGACGCCGTTGCCGTGCCGCCGGAGCCGCCGCCGGCGACGATCAGGTAGTCAATGTCCAGTTCGCGTATCGCGGCGGTGCCCGCCAGTAGCTGGGCGATGATCCCTGCTGTCATCAGGTCAGCCCTGCGCCGGAGATCATCCAGGATGTCGTGGCAATCTTGAGCGCCGTGGCCATGCCGTTGGCGGCCAGCGTGCGCGAGCCTGTCGTGCCCGCGCCGGCGAGGGTCAACGTGTCGGCGGTGATGGAGATGGTCACCGTGTTGATCTGGTTGACGAAGGTGATGGCCGTCCCGATCGGGAAGGCGACGTTGGCGTTGCTGTCGATGGTGAAGACGCGCGCGTTGTTGTCGGCCGTCGGGTGCAGGATGGTCTTCTGCGCGTCGGCCAGCACCGTGGTGTAGGCCGCCGACTGCGAGTTGATCGGCGTGTTCGAATAGAGCGGGACGCCCTCGACGGCGATGACGCCGGCCGCCGACCGAGAGATCGTCGTGTCGGTGGCCGCCCCGAGTTCGATTGAGCCGACGGTCAGCGCGTTCGAGGTGCCGAGCGACACCGGCCCGCTGAAGGTCAGCAGGCTGGCCGAGTGGGTAATGGTGTAGTTGCCGGCGTTGAAGTTGATGACGGCGCCCGAGGCGAGGAACAGGTCCGACCACGCGGTGGCCGAAAGCCCAAGCGAGGTCGCGTCGTTGGTCGTCGGGGTGAAGGCCCCCGAATACATGTCGACGACGTTGGTGCCGTCGCAGTAGACCCACCGGCCCGTCGTCGCCGGGATGGCGATGCCGGTGCCGGCGGCCGTCTTGACCGTTACGGCGTAGCCGCCGGTCGTCGAGTTCTTGACGAAGTAGAGCTTGTTCGCCGTGGGCACGACCACGTTGCGCGCCGCTGTCATGGCGCCGGTCAGGTTGACGACGGCGTTGCGTGCCTGGTCGCTGGCGCCGTTGGTGCTGGTCAGCGTCAGGTTGGCGACGTCGCCCTGCGCCACCGACAGCACGCCGGTGATGGCCTGCTCGAGCAGCGTGCCGAGATTGGTGTTGGTGGTGTCGCCCCAGGTGCCGGACTGATCGCCGGTGGCCATCAGTTCGAGAAGGAGGGAGGAGGAATAGGTACTGGCCATCAGATCCTCATGTTACGACGGGCACCCAGTTACCGGACGGGGCCGGAGGCACTATGCCCCAAAGGAATACACTACCCACCCGACATTGGGTAGCCACGCCGCTCAACGCTATGGATTGAGCGGTGGTCAGCGTGCCGAGCGTCCCGGTGGCGCTGACTGTCGTCGGTAGGATCGAGGTGTCGAAGGCTACCGTGAAGCTACCGACCTCGCCGGTGGCGCTGACCTCGCTGATCAGCACGCCGGCCGTAGCGCCCGTACCCCACTCGCCAGACCCCCATCCGCCGCGGCCCCATCCGTCCGCCATTTGCCGTCACACCAGTCGGATGATGGCGTTGGTGGCGTCGGCCGTCGGGAAGATGATGGTCAGGTCGCCGGCCGCCGCGGACTTGTCGCTGCCGAAGTCGAACACGGCCACGGCCTTGTCCGACTTGGTGTCGTTGTAGATGAGGCAGCCCGAGGTGGTGATGGTGACGTTGGTGAACACGAGGTCGGCGAAATCAGTATAGGCCGTGGTGCCGCTCGAGGTCGGCGTGACATTGGTCAGCGCCGAGCCGCCGGCGGTGTAGTTGGTGCCGCTCGCTTCGTCGGCGCCCATGTCCGAGTAGTTGGTCGTCGCCGCGCCGAAGCTGCCGACGATCGACGCCTGCGCGCGGAACAGCGCCAGCTTGAACGAGTCGCCGGTGGTGTTGGTAAAATCGTGGGTGGCGGTCAGGAGCTGCGTCTTGAAGCTCGTGCACATCGCCTGGACAATTGCCATCAGAGGTTCCTTACGATCTCGGCGGCCGCGACGTGGCCGGCCTCAATGAGGCGGTTGTACACAGTTGTATTCTGGCTGCGCTGCGCCTGCACGAAGTAGTGGTGCACCAGCACGGCCATGCGCTCCTGCTGCGCTTCGGCGGCGGCGCGCACGTCGGGCGGGATATCCGGGCTGATGTAGATCAGCTTGGGCATCAGCATGCGGGTCAGCTCGTCGGGGTTCAGCCCGCGCCCGTTGGTGACGATGGTCTCGATGACGCCCATCTGGGGGCCTGCATCCACGGAAAGACTCATGCGGCCTCCGACTTTCGTTTCTCGCCCGAGCGGTAGGTGTCCTTGCGGTCGCGCGACTCGCCGAGGTTCTTCAGCCCTTGCAGGCCGACAAGGAACCGCTGCTCGTAGGTATCGCCCATGTTGTCGATACCTGCAACACGCTTGAGATAATTGCTCGCCTCGCTGAGCGCGCCGTAGAGCAGCGTGTCGAAGGCGTTGATCGAGAGCCACGTTCCATCGGGCGAGTCGACCAGCGACTGCGGCCGGTAGAAATAATTCAACTGGCACGGATAGTCGTCATCGGGCGTCGGCCCCATGATGACCGAGGTGTAGGTAGCTGCCTCGAACAGTGCGTAGCAGAACGGCTCGCCGACAGCAGTGTCGTCCGGGTAGACCTCGCGGATGTACTCGACGTCCTTGTTGAGCAGGAACTTCCAGCCGTCGGCTGTCTCGATCGACAGGCTCGACGCTGCGAGGAACCCGTTGGGCAGTTGCAGGTACGGGCTGCCGGTGGTCAGCGTCGCCGTCTGGGCGTCGCGAAAATACGGCAGCTGGACGAAAAAGAATATGCGCTCTTCGGCTGCCTGAACGAAACGCGGAATCTGAGCGACAAAGTCGGCGTCGTCATACGACGTGTATGACTGCACCTGTTCGGTCATTTCCGTGAGGGTCTGCACTTACTTGCGACGCCCCTCGTGGTAGTCCTCGCTGGCAGCGAAGGCCTTCTTCGCGACCGGCGTCAGCGTTGGCGGGGCGAGCTGCGGGCTGATGCAGTAGCGATCGACGATCTTGTCGGGCTTGTTGCGGCTCTGCGCCGCGCCCCATCCGCGCTTGATCATTTGCGGATCCCCATCTTGGTGTTCTTGCCCGGGGCCGCGGCGGACTTTTCGATCCGCCCGAGGCCGCCGCCTGCGCCGCCCGTCATCTTGGCGGGCTTCACCTTGACCATGTTCTTCATCGTCGGAGCTCCTTAAGCCACAAGAACGGTGATGTTGCCGACCTGGCACTGGATGTTCGTCAATGGATTACCTATCGGAAGCCAGCCAAAAAGACCAGTGCTTCCCGGTACGCCGACGTCAGGGCGCGGGTCGAGCAGCGCCTGCGGATCGTCGATCTTCATGCGGCCGAGCTGCAGCTGCGGGTTGTCGACGTCGAGGCAGACGCTGCAGACGAGCAAGCCGTTCGGCCGCTCGTCAAAAATCTCTTCGCGCAGTTCGTTCAGCTTGAAGCTGAACCCGCACCGGTCGCATAGCCCGAGCGCCCACGGAGGGCGGATGGCGCTGGAACGTGTGCCGCCGGAGTGCGCCATCAGTTCACCCGATAAGACGAGCCGCGCGGCACGATCGACAGCGTGGCCTTCTCGCGATCTTCCATCGACGCGGCCTCCCACGCCTCGCCGTACTCGCCCTTCAGCGTGTTGACGAGCTCGGGGTCGTCGCGCCGCTTCTTCTGCGCGATGTAGTAGGCCAGCCCGGCGACGAACACCGGCAGGAAGCGGAACGGGAAATCGCCGGTGTTGGTGAACGCGCCGGCGTCCTCGATGCGGCGCAGCGCCCAGTAGACCAGCGTGTACGGACCCTGGCTATCAGGCAGCGGCCAGACATGCGCGACGATGCCATCGGTCAGCCGCTGGTAGAACACCTCGACCGGCCGGCCGGTGATGTTCGGATTGGTACGCGTCGCCTGCGTGCTGACGCTGACACGCGTCATGTTCAGGCGCGAGATCTGCGGGGAGGCAGCGTAGGGCGGCAGCTGCACGACCTGCTCGAGCACGTCGACGATGTCGGCGCCGAGCGCGTACTCGGCGGTGTTGTAGGTCAGCAGCTGCGTGCGCTCTTCGTAGGTGAACATGTTCAGGCCGCGGTTCGCCCACTCGAGCATCATCAGGTTGATGCTGCGGCGCGCCGTGCGCATGTCATAGCCGCTGCGGCTTTCGAGGCCCGCGCGCTCGAAGGCCTCTTCGATGGCCTCGACGATGTCCAGCTGGAAGGTTGTCGTGCCGCTCGTGGTCATCCTGGACGCCTTCTCACTTCCCGACCCAGCCGGTGTTGCCGGTCCCGGATTCCTTTACATATAGCGTAGTTCCTGCGCCGCCGTCAGTACGCGTGTAGAGGGCGCCGATCGGGGCGGTGACAACCCCCTCTGGCGAACCGGTCCCGTTCAGCGCGCAGATCAAGGATTGCCATGTTCCCGGCGTCCCCGCTGTCGTTGCGCGCCACCCAAAGATAAATGCTGCCGCGCTCGCCGTGCCGGGCGTGTCGTTAAAGGCGAACGCCCCCCGTTCGAACGTCCCAGACGCGGGCACCGCGTTGTTGGCGTAGACGCCGAGCTTGCCAGCGTAGAAGTCGTTCCGCAGGTTCTTGTTCAGCGCGACGTTACGGCCAGGCAGTTCGCCATTGGACAGCGCGCCCTCGTACCCGCCGGCCCCGGTAGACCACGAGTTCCACCGGAGCTTGGCTGTCGCGGAAGTCAGGTTGCAGAACTTCGCGGTTGTCGGCCGCTCGATATAATACGCATCCGCCGGGCGGGCGGCGACTGGGATGCTGTCGAAAACGAGGACGCGATCCCATTCGCCTCCGTTGGCGAGGATGGCGTAATCCCGGCTGGCGACGATCGGTGTGCCGGTCCCGTAGTAAATCTTGCTGTCGCGCACGATTGCGCCACGAAGGTTGATCCGGGTGTTGGCCACCTTCATCGTGACGTTGGTGAACTGAACCCCCGCCCCCGCCCCTTGGGTATCGACTACCAGCGACGTCGGCGTGGGCACGCCCGCGAATGCTGACACGTCATCGGAGATCAGGCAGTCGGTAAACTGGATGTTGTCGTTGGCCTCCGCTGCCCCGCCATAGAGCGAAGACAGCCTCCCGAAAACCTGGCATCGAACGACGCGGACGCGCGGCTTATCCAGCCACACGTTCCCGACCATGAGCGTGTCTTCCACGAGAATGTCGTAGGACGTGCCACTATCAGCGACGATCGCGGTGTTGGACCCCGCGCCGGAAATCAGCTTGGACGCGGTGACCCGCACATCCTGGCAGTACGCGCCGCCTTCCGCCTCGATATCAAGACAGCTTGCTGGCGAACTGCCGAATACCCCGCTGGCGGTATTGGGCGCAGCACCAGAGTTGGAAAAATTGACGTTCTGGAACAACGCGAGGTTTGCTCCGACCAGCGAAAAACAATTGCGTCCGACGCTGTCGATGTCGACGTTCTGCACCAGCAGCGGCTTGGCGTCACTGCGGCTGGTCAGCGAGGCGTATGCATACAGGATGCCGTCGAGACACGAGTTGAAAATCAGCAGGTTGCCCAGCACCGTCTGGTCGCACGCGGACACGCTGATCCCGTAATGGATGCACTGCCGACCGGTGTCGCCCCATAGGCCGCCAAGGTAGGCGACGTCCGACGAACCGTCGACAATTAGGTCGGTGCAGACGAACATCCCGACATTGCGGGCGTCCACCGCGTAGCCGATATCCGCGCGCTCAGAGGCAAGGATGCTCGGGCCAGCGATGGGCAGACCTGTTGCTGGGTCGAAAGCGCCGAACCGCATCCCCGACTTGAATTTGATGGTCGCGCCGTTGCCCCGGACGCCGAAGAAAGAGACTCCGTTGGCGTAGAGCAGCGCCTGCCCGGTGAGGTAGTTCGACCCGCCAGTCGTCTGCAGCCCGCCCAGGTAGACCGCCCCGGCGCGGCATTCAACCCATCCGCCGTCTGTCGCGTTGAGAACCGCCGACAGCCCGCGCAATGCGGCGGTGTCGTCCGTTACCCCGTCACCGACCGCCCCGAACATCTCCGGGGTGCAGGTCTTGCCGGCGAGCCTGCGCACCCACGCGCCCGATACGCCCGTCGGCGCGGACGCCGGCGCCACGTAGACGCCCTGCTGGGTGTCCACTGTCACCAGCGCCGAGAGGTCCGAGGCGTCCCACTGGAAGATGCCTTCGCGTCCTTCCTCGAGCAGATAGGCCGTCGGGTAGGTTGCCGAGTCCAGCGTAGCCAGCGCGGTACGCGTCTCGGCACTTGGCATGTCGCTGGCGTTGAGCGCCGCGATTGCTGCCGCGGTGGTGCGCAACGTCGTGTGCCCGCCGCTGCCGTCCGGCTGGTCGATAGGTACGATCTCGCTGCCGTTGATCCCCGTGGCGGGGGCCAACGGAGCAAAAATGGTGGTGTAGCTCGTCATTGCCTGGTTCCTTGCCCGCCCATTGCTACGCTCCGGTGTAACCTTGGGCGTTGAGGTAGACTGCGCCGGTGACTGAAGCCGTCAAGGTGACAAATTCGAGCAGCGTGTTGGTGCTGCCAACCAACGGGTTGTCAAAGCTGATGCTCGTCATGCCGAGCCCCGCGGTCCCGATATACCCGCGCCACAGAACAGTGCCCCCAGCGCCGTCGCGAATAGCCACTTCGGTTGCCGCCCCGAGCGCGCCATTCGTCTGGATCGTGATTGCCGAAACATAGTTTCGAACGTTTGCGCCGGCGGCAGTCTTGATGGTGACCGCCGTGGTGGTGTTCACGATGCCGCTCGCGGCGGCGGCGTACTGCCACCCCGACGGAGGGATGACGATAGTTCCGGTGGTGTTGCCCCTCTGTCGATCCCACCCAGTGCCGTTGAAAACCTGCGGGACGCTATACCACCCGAGGCTTTGCGAGCTGTTCTGCCCGATGGGGGTCGTCGGGTTAAAGATCCGGTTGTCACCTTGCGTGACCGCGCCGCCGCCGATCATCACCGCGCCGGTAGTCGTCAGCCACACGTCACCGCGTTGGCCAGCAGTCCAGGGGCCTAGCCCGTTGGCGTTACTCTCGACCTTGCCGCCTATTTTTAGCGGGTTTCCGGTGTCCGTAACGCCCGCGGCTACGTTGCCGCCGGTAGCCAGGAGTCCAGACACCCCGGCGGTTACAGTGTTGGTGCCCGCAACCTGCGCCAGATTAACGGCACCGGTGCCGCTGATGGTCGCCGATACCGGCAAAGGGTTTCCGGTGCCATACTCTACCCCCGCCGAATCCGACAGCACGACGCCCGCGAGATACGCGGGCTCCGTGTTGCCGTTCGACAGCGTGACGTTGGCCGAGTAGCCAAACATCCAGTCGCGCGCGCCGTAATGTGTTGCCGCCATGGGCTTAGCTCCTTATCAAACCAGTCGTCGCCTGCGCATCAGAAGAACTCCAGCAGCGGCTCGGCGACGCCGATCACCCCCGATGGCACCCCGCCCCAGACCGTTTCGACGATAAACTGCAGGTAGACCGTGGTGAGGGGGATGACGAAAGCCGGGATCTCCGCCGTGACGGACGCGGGGAACTGCCCGTATACGTCACCGCCGGCCGAGGTCAGGACGGTTGCGTTCAGAGTAGTTCCGAACCCTGCGTCAAAGCACTGGCAGTATACGGATAGGGTGGTGAGCGTGGCCGCTACCGCCGAGCTGCGGATGGGGACACGCGCCCGCACCTTGGTTGTGCCCGGGGTCACATAACTAGCGATCGACCCGCCGAACTGTCGGATGATAATGAAGTTTCCGGCCGCTCCTCCGAAAGTTACATCCATCCACCGTCGTTGACGGGGCAGGCCCGTGGCATACGCCACAGCACCGGTCACGGCCGTTGCGCCGGTGCCGACGTTCCAGCTTGCGGGCAGGGTGCCCGACGCGCCGCCGTCGTTCGTGCCACCGGAGCCGGACAGCATCGGATTGACCAGCAATCGGCTGCTGTTGGCGTTAGAGAACCGGCTATCGATGTTCGAGATCGGGTAGTCGTCCATCACGGCATAATTGCCCGCCTGGGACTCGGCAAAATACTGGCCTTCGGCCATGGCCCCCGCGCTGTTGGCGTGCAGGTCGTCGTAGCACAGGGACGAGAGCGCCGCGCCTGTTGCGCTGGTCGTGTCCCGGAGCACAGCACCCATATCGACGCATTGGAACGAGGGCGAGCTGGACGCCCACTGGCGCCCGCGTTGCATCAACCCGAAGTTCCACGTCGCCAGGCCCTGCTGCAGCGCAGCGGTCATGGTGACGCGGGGGTTTGCCGTCGTCTTGACCACGCGTGTCACGCCAATTGCCGCGTAGGCGGCTACGAGTTGATCTTCAACAAGAAGAGCCGCTGCTGCGGCCGCGGCGGAAGTAATGTCGTTTTGCCCGACATTGTCCCAGATTTCGTCGACTGGGCCGTCGGCGAGGATCGCCCCGATCTGGGAATTGAACCCTGCCAACGCATTCGCGGCAGTCCATCCGCTGCCGGCGATAACGCCGGCCAGCTCGTATGGCCACCCCATCTGAGCGAGCGCCCACACCCACCACAGTCGTGACGAGTAGGTGCTGGCGGCCGCGACGACATCCTGGCTCGTACCAACGATAAGTAGCCGGCGGCGTGTCACGCCACGGCGGACGACGAGTGGATTGAACGGGGGCGCGAAAGCAGGCATCAGGTGTACTCCACCACGTCAACGCTGCCCGTCGCGGCTGACCAGATACCCTTGACGATCCCGGTGTAGCCGGGCGGCAACTCGTAGTAGGTGTAGAGCCCCGACCCCATCTTGATCTGGTAGACGGAGGCTGTCGGGGTTCCGGCGCCCGGCAGCAGATAGAGGATGGCGGCTGCGTCGTAGTAGAAGGTCGCGCCCCTGCGCGCCGTGTTCGCGGCGAGGATCGTCACCGCCGTGGCGCTGGCGGCGACCTGGGTAGCCGTGGCGGTCGAGAAAGCCGCGGGGCTGCCGCCTGTCGGAGTGCCGGCCGAGTCGACCAGCGTGACCGCCTGAATGCCGACGGACCCTGTGCCGGTGCCGTTCGGGTTGGGAACGATCCAGCCAAGCAGCCAGTCCTTGAGGGAGATATTCGTGGCGGCCATGGCCAAACCTTTCCGAGCAGAAAGTGGTGCGACGGCGCGAGCACGCCGTCGCCTCGAGCGTTGTCAGATCAGGCCGCGTTGACCGCGATGCCGGTGCCGCTGTTGACCGCCGGGCCGCTGACCAGAACGCCGGTGCCGGTAGCGATCTTGGTGACGTTGAAGGCGCTCGGGTATTCGACGGCGATCCAGCCGTCGGTCAGGGTGGCGCCGAGGCTGATACAGACCGCCGGGGTCGAGCCGAGATTGGCCGCGACGAAAGACGGGCGCACCAGGCGCAGCAGGCGCTCGACGTCGGCGCTGGCCGCGGCGCGGATGAACACGCCGGCAGTCCCCGCGAGCTGCCGCCAGAACGAGCAGTCAACCATGGTGCAGTCGCGCGTCACCAGTCCTGTGCCGACGAGCTCCTTGGTGAGATCGACGCAAGGCCGGATGATGTTGCCGACCAGCAGGTCCGCCAGCGAGCCGAAGGTGCAGTTGAAGAACTGCGCGCTGTCGCCGTTGAGCACCAGCTCGGCCGCCGTGGTCTCGTCCAGGTCGGTCGACTTGTAGAACTCGCAGTTGTTGTAGAGCGCGTATTCGCCGCCCTCGCCGACGCAATAGAGTCCTTGCGCCACCGTGCTTGCGTTGATCCACTTGATGTTGGTGAAGGAGTTGCGGACGCCGGTGTTCTTCATGGTGAACACGTTGGTGGCGCCGGAGGTGGCCGTCAGGCTGACCTTGGCGTTCTGCCCGTACAGACGGCCGTCGGTGCCGTCGATGCCGATGAAGTGCACGCGGCTCTTCGACACCGTGAGCATGGCGCTCAGCACATGCGTGGCGCTGCCCATGAGACAGATGACGTCGTCGTTGTTGGTCGTGGCGCGGCTGTATGCGTATTCGACGGTCTTGAACGGGGAAGTGAGCCCGCCCTGGTTGCCGTCGGAACCGTTGGTGTAGTCAACGAAATACACATTGCCCGGGGTGACGGGGATCGTCCCGCCGCCGAAAACCGGGATGCCGAAAGACGAAATTCCGTTCGGAAAATTGGTCAGGCCCATAGCCGTGTCTTGCTCCATGTACCGCGCGGCAGCCGGAGTAGCCGAGGGTTGGTTACCTCACCGGGCGGTAGATGCGCGACGGTACGCGCTCGGCGCAGAAAAGAAAAGGCCCTCCTTGTGGGAGGGCCTCAAGTCAAGGGAGGAGTTGCGTCATCATGCGAGGGTAGGTTGCGCGTGTTCTTTGCTGGCGTCAACTGTTTCCGTCGAGGTTCGCCGTGCCGGGCTGCGGCTGGGTCTCGGAAATGACAAGGGCGCCGAAGCGCCCTTGCTGCTGAACCACGAAGGGCCAGACGATTGTCAGGCTCCCGGCGAAGCGTAGGATGCGAGGTAGTCGGAGACGCCGAAGGCGTATCTTTCGCGCTGTTTATAGCGAATGTTTCCGGTGTCGAAGTCCCCATCCGAATCCTCGGAGACCGGGACGCGGTTGAAATACTTGAAGCCTTCGGGCACGTCGGTCATCAGGAACCACGCGTCCGGGTCGGTCAGGTAGTGATTCACCGCGAAGCCCTCGGGCACCGAGGCCGAAGTCCGGATGGCGTTCACGTCGTTGTTCGCCGTGCCGGGCTGCAGCTGGGTTTCGAGGATGCGGATCGCCGTGTACTGGTTGTCGATCGGCACGATCATCTTCCGGACACGAGCCTGGATGAGCTTGCCGCGATCGTCAGTCCACTTGCCGATCTGGATGACGGCGGCCTCGAGCGAAGTCTCGTTGAGGTCGACGGCGACAGACGGGCGGTTGGAGATCACCGGGCCGGCCACCTGCGGGTGGGCGGTCGAGTAGAGCGGGACGCCGTCGCCGACACCATAGCCACCCGACGCGAGCGCCGTGAAGCCGGTGTTGAGGATGGCAGCCGCCTTGATCTCCTTGGTGTTGCGCATGGCGCGACCGAGCTCACGCGAATAGCGGGCGCTCAGGGAGTCGTAGAGGTTGTCTTCGAAGGCTTCCTGCGTCAGCGCGAAGCCCATCGAAATGGTCTCCATGTTGTACGTCGAGGTGTAGCCTTCCTGCGCGGTGTCGAACAGCGTCGCGGAACCTTCCTGCTTGGTGGGAGCAGACTGGAAACCGGTAACCTTCTGGTCCTGTTCGAACGAGCGCTCCGAAGAGTGCTCGGTATAGATGTCCATGAACTCCATGGGATACTCGTTGTACGACATCCCGAAGAGTGCGTTGAGGCCCGGCAGAAGCTCACGGAGCAGCTGGGCACGAGAAATTGCAGCCATCTGTCAGTACTCCTTAGACGCCGGTCGGGTTGAGAATCTGCTGGTCGCCATTCCAGACAACAAGCACGTCGGTGTACGCGTCACCCGAAGCGTTGGTCGGGCTGTCGAGCAGGCCGACGATGCGCAGGGGCAGCGTATCCGTGGTGTTGATGCTGGAGGCGCTTAGCGCGTTGCGGCTCTTGCCAATGGCTGCCGAGCCGGCGGTCTGGATGATCGCCGCGTTGGCGCCGACATCCGAGTAGGCCACCGGGCCGTTGGCCTGGATCTGGAACACGCCCATCGGGAAGGTGAGGACGCGCGCCTTCGGCACCTTGGGCCAGGTGGTGTAGCCCGTGGTGGTCGAAGCCGGCCAGTACTGGCTCTCGAACAGGTAGCCGAGCGCCGGGTCGATATACTCGCAGCCGAGGAAGATACCATAGGGCGTCAGCGTCGTGGTGCCGGTGTCCTTCTCGATCGAACCATCCGCCGCCAGCTTGACGACGTCGCCGAAGAAGATCGAGGTGGTGTAGCCGTCGAGGATGGGAACCGTCTCGAAGCCCTGGGTGTTGTAGCCTGCGCCATAGTTCTCAACCGGAACCATGCCGTAGGGGTATGCGGTGCTAGCCATTTAGGCCTCCTGAAGAATTGGCGTCATGTCAACGGGATGATGGCCCGAAGACGACCTTGCGTCGATTCTCCGAAACTTTCCGCATCAGTTCATGGTCGTCGCGCATGTAATGCTCTTCGGCCGAGTTCAGACCGTCACGGGTCTTCCTGTCATAGAACTGACGGCGCTGGTCGACCATCTCCTGGGGCATCTTGCACAGCAGCAGGCCGCCGTGTTCGATGAGTCCGTGAGTCTGGTCACTGCGCCATTCGGCGAGGATCTCGGGATGGTCTTCGGCGCGAACCGCTTCCCATCCTTCCCGACGACGTTTCTCAACGTTGTTCTTGTCGTCGGTGCCTCGGCTGGCCGCCCGCACCCATTTGAACGCCCAGCCGTCGCGGGGTTCGGGGTCGGGGATCAGCGTGGGCTCCACCCACTGCCGCTTGCGTTCGGATTTTTCACGCGTCTCCAGAGACCGCGGCGTTCTGGTGGATGGACCTGCAAGGTCTTCCCAGGGATCGAGGGTCTCGGTCATTCTGCGCCATTCCCTTCAGCTCGGAGCTTCTTGGCTTTTTCGGCCGCGTAAACGGCCAGTGGAATCCGCATTCGCTGGGCGAGAGCGACTTCGGAGTTTGTCAGCTCCACGCTGCGCGAGGGGTTGGTGCGCGTTTCACGCGAACCTTCCGCCACCACGTTCGTGCGCCGCGGAGCAGGAGCTGTTTCCCTGCGGCGCCCGCCGTCGTCATCCGACGGGAAGTCAAGATACTGATGCTCTGGGTACACGGCTTTCAGGCCCTTGTCCAATTCGCGCGTGTAATCAGCCGAGTTCGGCTGCACGCCGCGCGCCACCAGGTCGTAGTGGAGGCTCATCGCCTTGGCCGTCTTGGCCGAGTCGCGCTGCCACCAGTCACGATTGCGGCCGATCCAGCGCTCGACGTTCGGGGCGAGATTGCTGGCCGGCTGTTCCGGCTGGCGCTGCGGCTCGACCCGGCGCTCGCTGGCGGTGTCTTCGGCCTTCGGCGTGCGCGTCACGATCTGCGACAGCTGCGCCGTGGCCGAGCCGATATCGGCCGTTGCCTGTGCGATGGCGGCGCTGTCGCCGTCGGAATGCGCGGCACTCAGCCGGCGCTTGGCATCCTCGAGCTTGGCTTCCTGCGCCTCCCGCATCGATGCGGCGAGGGCCGATACGCCGGTGCGCTCGCGCTCCCGGAACTGGCGGTTCTCTTCCTCGCGGGTGCGCGCCAGCGCCACGGCGGCATCGCGCTCGCGCTCGGCGGCCTCACGACCACGCCGCTCGGTTTCCGTCTCGAAGCGCAGGCGATCGATGCGCTTCTGCACGTTCTTCGACAGGCCGCGCAGGTCGTCTTCCTGATCGAGGATCGACTTGTCGACACGCGTCGGCCGGCCGCGATCTTCCTCGGGCGTGTCATCGACGATGGTGTAGGCGTTCTGGTCCTCGGCATCGAGGTCGACCACCACGCGCTCCGGCAGGTCGTCGACGCTGTCGGGCAGCTTCTGCATCTTGTGCCGGTCATTGCCGGCGGGGGCGAAACCCTGGCGTCCAGCCATCAGAGACCTCCGACCTCGGCGCCGTGCGGCACCGTGCCGACGATCAGGTCGTCACTCAGCATGCGGTACTCGACCATGTCGCCGCTCTCGGCGTCCTTGGACTTGAAGCGCATGCCGGAATAACGGGAGAACAGCACCGTGTCCCCTACCTTGCACCACGGCCCGCCGGGGAACTTGCGCGGATCGGAGTAGCAATCGGAGCCCATCGCCAGCACCTGGCCGACGACAGTGGCTGCGCGCTCGCGTTCGTTGACGGTGTCGGGGATGTAGACCCCCGAGGCAGTCTGCTGCGCGAAAGTCGGCAGGGCGACCAGCATGTGGTAGCCGACCGGGTCGGGGAGGACCACGACTTCGGTATCGCTTTCGTCGCGGGGGCGGTTCGGGGCCAGCGTCTTGGCGAGGCTGGGGTAGCTGGCGCGAAGGTCAGCTTTCAGTGCAGGCGATTCCTTCGCCAGTAGGTCAGTCAAGGTCGTCTCCTTGTTTCAGAAGTTCGGCAACTTCCTCATAGAGGTCGTCCAGTACGTTATAACGTGACAGCGCCGCTGTATAGTAGATGCCCACCTGGTCGGCGGCGAGCTTGTAATCGAGCGGCGCGGAGGCTGCATGCAGCGCGGCGGTGCGCCGGTCGGCGATGTGGCGCAGGATGCGATTGCCGGTCGGGATTTCAGCCATGTCAGTTCACCGTCCGGCTCATGGCCGCCCTGGCTTTCTCACGCTCACCGTCGCTCTTGACCCGGGCGACGAGCAGGTCGGCGACTTTGCCCATCATGCCCTGCCCGAGGTCGGACGCGATCTCGGCGGTGCGCAGCTGCACCTCGTCGGCGTGCGCACCCTTCTGGATCTCGGCGGCGAGCGTCGAGCGTTCGGTCTCGCTCATCTCCTTGAAGATGGTGAGCAGCACGTCCTTCAGCCGGTCGGCCTCGCGGGCGTCGATCTCGGCCAGCGCCTTGAGCCGCTTGGTGTCCTCTGCCTTGTCCTTGATGTCGAGGCTGCGGCGCTCGTTCTGGATGACAGGGTCTTCGAGCTGGTCGAGGATGTCCTGCGCCTGCGCTTCGGCCTTGTTCTTGTCGAGCAGCTTCTCGGCCGCCGCGGCGGCGAGCTGGCTGATCTGGTACTCGACATCCTCGGGCAGCGGCTCGCCGGGCGGCGGCAGCTGCACGCCGAGCTGCTCCTCGATCTCCTGCCGGTACTGGAACGCCAGATGCTCGAGCACATGGGCGTTGGCGGCGGCGAGGATGCTCGGCGCCGACGGATTGTTGGTCAGCATCTTGACGACCTTGGGGTCCTCGGCGGCCGACATGTGGACGGTGATATGCGCGGCGTGGTCCTGGCCGATGCCGGCGCGCACCGGCTTGCCAGTGAGGATGTCCATGTTCTCGGTGACGGGGTCGCGGGGCAGCACGTCTTCCTCGGGCGGAATGTAGTAGTCGGCCTTCTCCGAGCCGAGCACCGTGATCATGTCGCGGTGGACATTCTTCAGGTTGTAGATGTTCGGGGCGGTCTGCGTCAGCTGGATGATGGCCTGCATCACCATGATGCGCTGCGCCATGGTCGAGGCATTCGGGTCGGCGACCGGGATGACGTCGACGGCGTCGCCGTAATCCTGGGCGCGCGTCGCCTGCTGGTCGCGGGTTTCGAGCTCGAACGGGTACGGGATTTCTCCCATGAAGTCCTTGATGATCTCAGCGAGGACCTTGAACTCGGACTTGAAGCTCTCGTAGAGCCGCTGCTGCACGGCGCTCATCACCTTCATCGAGCGCTCGATAATGGCGAGCGTCGTGCCGACCGGCATGTTCTGCCCGGTCATGTCGGTGATCTTCATGTCGGCGACGGAGCCGAGGCGGCGCCCTTCATCGACGATCTGGCCGAGCAGCGCGGCAAGCACGGTGCTCGGCTCGCCGTAGGGCAGCGCGAAGAAACTCTCCTTGAGCGTCCCCATGCCGACCTCGACATCGCGCCATTCGCCCGGGCCGATCGGTGACGAGTCGTCCTTGATCCGCGCCTGCTTGGTCTTGTAACCGGCCGGCAGGTTGCTCAGCGTCCCGGCGTCGACCAGCTGGCGCAGGATCGACGTGGCGCTCTCGGTCAGGCCGCCGAGGATGTTGATCAGGCCGATACCGTAGGGACCGAAGCCCGGCATGTACTTGTGCTGGACGAGGTCGACCTGGCGTTCCATCGCCGCGTCGTTCTCGCGCCAGTTGCGGCGGATGCCGAGAACCTTCTGGCTGATATTGTCGACGGTGATGACATAGGGATGCGGGCGCTTGTCGGTGACCAGCGGATCGATGCCGTCGAAGAACCAGTCGATATGGCTCTCGTACAGGCGGTGCAGCGCGTCCTCGCCCGTGTTGGCGTCGGACTTGCCTTCGATCTTGTCCTTTTCCCGAGTGATCTCGGTGTGCTTGGTCTGGCCCTGCCCGATCTTGACCTCGCGGTAAAAACCGTCGGCCATCATCGATTCGATCCAGTTCACCGTCTTCGGCAGGATGATGGCGAAGCGATCGGCCGAGGCCAGGCTGGCCGCGGTGTAGGGCATGACGACATGCTCGGGCAGCACGTACTCGGCGGCCGGCGACTTGCGCTTGCTGTCAAAGCGCCACTTGCGGAAGGTCGTGCCGGCCATCGGCAGGTTGGTCAGCATCATGTCGGTTTCGGCGCGGAAGCCGGTGATGCGCTCGCCGAGCTGCCAGTTCATGTCGCGCCGGATGCGCTCGGCCTGCCGCTCCTTCTCGGGGGTGACCTTGCCGACCACCTGGGTCTTGACCGACCCGGCGGGCGGGAACAGGTCCATCATCGCCTGGGCGTTGAAGCGGATGACGCTTTCGAGCAGCAGCGGATGGAACGCGCCGCAGGCGCCCTCCCACGGATCGGTGCGCTCTTCGTACTTGAGGCCGAGGAGCTTGAGGCCGCGCGCGTAGGTCTTGCGCCACTCGGCACGGCCGCGCTCGTCTTCCTCGGTCAGCCGGTAGATCTCGCCGCCGAGCTTGTCGAGTTCGGCCTCGGTGAACAGGCTGGTGAGGTTGGCGTCGAAGGCCAGTTCGGCCGGGGCGTCCGGGGGTGTCGCGCCGTCGAAGTTGACGATCGCCCCGCCGTCCTCGTTCGGGATGATGGCGGCCGCCGCCGGGTCGAGGAGGTCGGGGTCAGCTGCGGCGATGCCCTGCCCGGCGAATGCTGCGTCAGCCATCAATAGTACCTCTTGCGGCGGGGGCGCGGGATGTCGTCATCTTCCGGCTCGTCATTGGCGGTGCGGATCAGACC
>Ga0181338_1000013_pt1 | contig 66580 bp, 91 predicted proteins | sample Sp13VDMM110SD_FD_122168 | JGI IMG/M metagenome (GOLD analysis project Ga0181338, IMG submission 122168) | Freshwater viral communities from Lake Michigan, USA - Sp13.VD.MM110.S.D | ecosystem: Environmental > Aquatic > Freshwater > Lake | place: USA: Michigan | collected 2013-04-23
CTTCAATGCCACGCTCTGGAGCAGGAAGCTGGGCAAGACCATCGCAGCTGACTACCAGCAGATCGAGCTGCGCGTGCTGGCACAAATGGAGGAGTACAATCATGTCGGTTGATCGAGCGAAGCTGCAGACAGCGCAGAATGCGTTTGCAGTGAACCAGAACCAGGACACGGCAGCGATGCTGCTGTCGATGCTGCGCGAGGCTGAGGAGAACGGCGAGATCGGCGACGACGAGTTCCACAACGGGCTCGCGCTGGTCGAAGCCTACCTCTGGCAAGGTGGCACGGTGGTGCGGGCATGAGCGAGAACCCGCACGGCGAGATGGTGCTGGTGCACCTGGACCCGGTCACGCTGGCAAGGTATCGCCGCATCAGCAGCGACACCGGCCGCAAGATCGAGGAGCTGATCCAGTGTGCTGCCGAAGAGGCTGCGCTGGAGTATGCGAAGCAGCACGGCATGCTCGTGCCAGTGAGCGGCGCATGATCCGCGTCGACTGGGGAGACTTCGATGCGCCGCGTGGCCCCAACCACGAGGTCTGCCAGCGCAGCGGCGTGCTGCTGCAGGTGGGCATGGGTCGGGTAACTCGGGACCCGCATGATGAGAAGCGGGTGGCCTACGTGATCACGAAGAAGATGGCCCACGATCATGGGCCACGCAAGGATGGCGAGACCATCATCCTGATGGTGGAGCTGAGCAGGATCGCTGTGAAGGGCGTCAACATACCGTTCGAGGTGAGCAGTGGCGATTAGCCGGCACGATCCTGAGTGGAAGCGCGTGGTGTTCATGGCGCTCGCTGGTGGTGTGCGGATGAAGCAGACGCGATCAGCGCTGCAGGGTAAGACGTGGATGTATCACTGGATCGCTGCGGTGCCCGGCCACGGCTTCTCTATCTCGGGCACGTCCAAATACGACGTTGCCCGCAAGGCTGTCCACATGATGGCCAAAAAAGAATTTTTGCCCGACGCGGCGAAAGCGCGAGCCCCACGCTCTGGGGCGAATGAACTGAGGAGTTCACGATGACTGCACAACCAAACACCATCACGTTTCAGGACCTGATGGACACTGCAGCCCAGCTCGGCAGCGAAGCCGGCAAGGGCAAGGATACCCAGATCAAGTTCTTGCTCAAGGGTGTCGAGGGTGGCTACCACAACGTGCTCGACCTGTCGGCGAACAAGCACGGCACCGACGTCGACGATGCCACCAAGCTCAGCGAAGCCTACGTCAAGGCGCAGCAGGGTGCCGTGGTGTTCGATGCGAAGGCGCCGAACCAGCGCAAGCTCGTGAGCACTGTGCGCACCACCATCAAGCTCGGCTCGTGGCCCAAGGGTGGCAACGGCGAGCCCATGGCCACCGTCAACAACCTGATGACGATCAGGCAGAACCTCAGGCGCATCCCTGCCGAAGCGAAGAAGCTCGACGATGCCGCCAACACGCTGCTCAAGTATGCTCGCGCACAATTGAAGCGTGATACGCTGATCGACGAGGCGGAGCTGAAGGAGTTCTGCTATAAGCCCGGCAAGAACCTCCCGACCGCGGAGGACATCATCGAGGGCATGGTGAAGCAGCTCGACAAGGTCATCGACGGCAGCGCGGCCCAGGGCACGGCGCAGGACAACAGCGCCGAGGTGCGCAGCGCTCGCAACGATCTGCGCAAGCGGCTCAGCGCTATCGCAACCGCTCGTGGCAAGGCGAAGGGGCCGAGCGCAGCGACTGCAAGCCCCTAGAGTTTCGCGGAGAACCGCTAGTCATCGGTCTTACCGGTGGGAATGCTAACTCCGCGATGGTGCCAAGGTGGTTGCTCCTCAGCGCCTTGGCACCAACTTCTTCACTGTGAGGAGCCGCGGTTACCGCGACGGTAACGAGTTGGATGGACCCGGTCGAGAGGCCGCAGTCGGCGCAGTACGATAGCAGCGGTAAGCCTGCACGATCGGCGAACGGGCGATGTGTCGCTCCCTTCCAAAGAGAGGCGAAGCTGCTAGACGCCTGCTCCCGAGCCCTAGGGAACGCATGCAGCAAGGGGTGGCGCGAACTTCCGGTGGGTGCTGTGGTTAGGCATGGCAACACCGGATGCGTCCCAAACTGATCGGCCCGGCTTCCCTGATCTGGTATCAGGAAGTCCGGGCCTTTCGGGTGCCAACACGGCAACAACCAACTGAAGGAGTTTGGAATGGCTAAAGCGATTGTATTTGAGTACACCCGCCCAGCGTCGATAGTGATCGACAAAGCGCTGCTGCGGGCAACACTGGAAGATGTGCGTGACCAGCTGCTCAGTCACGATATCAACGGCGGGCCGCGCCAGCTGTCGATGAACACCGTCTGCCAGCTGGCCGACGAGAGCAATAACAAGTGCGGCACGGCGGCCTGCATCGGGGGCTGGGCCAGCCTGTTTCTGCTCGGCTTCGAGGGCCATACCGAGGTTGAGCGCAACACTGTCAATGAGCTGTTCGCCAAGCTCACCGACGACGATCTCGGCGGCAAGTACCTGTACAACCTGTTCTATGAATACGGTGCAGTCGAGAACTTCGATGAGCCCAACGTCGCCGCCACCGCCATCCAGCGCTACCTGGATGGCAAGAAGCCGTGGCCGGAGAGCCGGTTCGACAGCGTGACGATGCCGAACGTGCTGCCCTATACCAAGCGCGCCAAGGCCCCCAAGAAGCGCTGATGTTTCGGCCTCTGCCCCCGCAAGGCGGCAGAGAGCGAAGCACCATCGCTTCAGCAACTGAAGGAGAAACCGAATGCTTGACCGTAGTGTCCACTTCATCGAACAGGAGCACATCCTCGAACGTGCACCACAGGTGTTCGTGATGGCCAACAACGCCACCGCAGCGCTGGCCGATCAGGAGAAGATCGAGCGCAAGGGCGGCATGCGCCTGACCACCATCATGAAGGAGAGCATCCTCAACAAGGTGTACGACTTCAAATTCAAGAAGGCCGGCGACAAGCTCGATGCGAAGGAGCTGCAGCTGTCGCACCGTGCGATGGTGCAGGCGTTCGGGCAGCGCAAGCTCGACATGCTGGCCGAGATCGGGCTGCCCTATGCCCTCACGGCTGTGGACGGCTACGGTGAGCCGCTCACCGGCGAGGAGCTGGACAACTGGCGCGGCACCAAGGTCACGTGGCGTGTCGGCGCCAGCGGCTACTCGATCGTCCTGCATGTGAAGGACCCGCTGCCGAGCGTGCATGGTCGTGCCTCGGCCAAGTACTTCGTGGTGAAGCCGGGCACGCTGGCCGACGCTATCCAGCAGTGGCAGCAGGACTGCACCGAATGGGTAGCTGAGAAGCGCACCATGCAGACTAAGGTCAACGCCGTGCTCAACAGCGTGACCACGTTCAACTCGCTGCAGAAGACATGGCCGGGTGGCGAGCGCTTCTACAAGCATCTCCCGGTCGACTTCCCGTTCCGCAATCAGGTGCCGGCGGTCCGGGTCGAAGAACTCAACGCTGCGCTGGGCCTCTGATCCTTCGACACTGCCCCCTGCGGGGGGCAGCACGAAGCACCACGAGCTTCACAACGCAACCAACTGAGGAGAATTGAATGAACATTATCGAAGCACGACGCGAGACCATGGCGCTGATCGAAGCCGGCAATGCCGCGCTCTGGTCCAGCGGCTCCGGCCTCGGCAAGAGCAGCGTGGCGTTCTCCATGTTCGAGGAGATCAGGGACCGCGATGCTGCGCTCCCCCGGCCGATCCGCTGGGGCTTTGGCCAAATCTTCGCGGCCACCCAGAACCCGGCCGACATCATCGGCTACCAGTTCAAGGGTGAGCGCACCTACCAGATCACCAACCCGGTCACCGGCCAGCCCGTGGATCACACGATCACGGTGACCGAGCCCAGCGTGCCGCTGTGGATGATGATGAGCGACGGCAAGGGCGGCCCGATGATGCCGGCCTTCATGTTCGACAAGTTCTTCCTGCTGATCGACGAGTACGGCCAGGGTGAAGCCGACACCAAGCGTGTCATCGCCGAGGTGTTCCTCAACGGTGGCACCAGCCCGTGGTACCTGCCGCACGGCTCTGTGCGTCTGGCCTGCACCAATCAGGGCGCCCGCTACGGTGTGTCGAAAGACTTCGACTTCTGCATCGCACGTCGTTCGCAGATCGACATCGAAGGCGACATCGACATCACGCTGCGCTACATGGACAAGCCCTACTACCATCAGGGCAAGCAGTGGCAGACCACGCCGGTCATCAAGGCGTGGGCAGCGGCGAACCCGCAGATCGTGTTCGAGCAGGAGCCGAAGGAGCAGGGACCGTGGTGCAACCCACGCCAGCTCTGCGCCGTCGACCGCTACCTGCAGACCAAGTGGCAGATGCAGGGCAATCAGGACATCGAGGCTGTCGCTGCTTCCACCATCGCTGGGACGATCGGCATGCCTGCCACCCAGTCGCTGCTCTCGCATCTCCAGTTCTTGCTGGAGCTGCCGAGCTACAACGATGTCGTCTCGGACCCAGCGAACTGCCCGGTGCCTAACAGGGCCGATCTGCAGATGCTGATGGCCTACCAGCTTGCGGGCTACACGCAGCAGGCTGATCTCGGTCCGTGCATCCAGTACATCCAACGCCTGCCGAAGGACATGGGTGTCACCTACATCAGTTCGCTGCTTCGCAGGGACTACAAGGGCATCATCGGCCAGCCGGCGATGCAGGCCTGGATCAACAAGAACGCGGCTCTGGTGAGCATCATCTCGTCTCTCGCAACCCAGTAAGCCCGTACGCGTCTCTCGCCCCCCGTAAGCCGACACCCAGCCGGGCAGGTCCCGGACACATGGCAAGCGGACACGGGGCGCGAGAGAGCGCTTACCGCCACGGTAACAAGGTGCCAATGAATGCCCCGCACTCGTGAAATCTTACAAGGTATGTCATATCGCGATCTAGAGGCATTCACCGGCCCCGATGACCACTGTGATCGATTGATCGAGTGGAAGGCAGGCAGCATCTCGGTGCTGAAGCATTACAAGCTAGACACCATAACGAGAGGAGCACACATGCAAAGACAGTTCACGATCGAGTTGCGGGTTGACTTCGCCGATCCGGAGAAGCTGCCCGAACTCAAGAAGGTGCTGCAGCAGGCTGCGCGTCATGCGTTCGCCACGGCACAGCTGATCAGCGACAATCCCAAGTCGACCCAGATCGCGATCTTCAGCGACGACTTCTTCTCTGGGCACGAGGAGATCAAGCTGCTCGACGACACCATTCAGAACGGCCTGGATGAGATCGGCGAGACCAGCGGCAGCGAGGGCATCTCCAGCGAGCTGGCGGGAGCAGTCTGATGCCGCTGAGCCCGAAACAGGCCGGCGGCATTGCCAAGCGCAATCGTCTGGCGCGGATGACGCTGCAGGGGGCTGCACCAGCGCTCGGCTCCCTGCCAGCCAGCGTGTCCCCAATCGCGCCGCCGGCGACGCAAGGGGGCCCTACGCACGCCAATGTGCGCAAGCCCTCTGACCAGCGCTTCCGTTCGTTCTGCGAGCGGTATGCAGTGGCCAGGGCGCACCTGCTCACCAACGACCCGGCGAAGCTCCCCGAGGAGCAGTGGCTGATGGTGATGGACGCCAAGCGCTTCTATGCCATGATCGAGCGGGCCGGACAGAACATCCAGCCCGAGGACGGTGTGTTCTGATGACGGAGTGCACGGGCAAACGATACTGGAGGAAACGCATCGATGAGTGTGTCGATCGCTGCCGTGAGCAGTATCGGTTGCGGCTGCACAATCTCTCCCCTAGGATGTCGAACAGGGACCTGCGAAGGTTCACGGCGTGGCATGACAAGCGCCTCTACTACCTTCGCAAGGTCCGTGCCCGATGGGGCAAGAGCGCAGCATGAGCACCCGGCCATACGCAACACAGGGTGGACTGCGGATCAGGCAATGCTACAATCGCCGCCTGATCGAGTATCGGCAACGCTGCCGCGAGCTGGTTGACCGGCAGCGGCACCCGATCGGCGCCTGCAGCGCGGACTGGGACGCGTGGGTGCACTGGGTACGCGATTGGGAGGCAGCATTGCTTTCCAACCGTGATCGACTGATCGAACAAGCTGAACAACGAGCAAAGGAGCAACGCAGTGAGCGCAAACGCAAATCCATCGCCGCCAGTCGAGGAAGAAGAACTCGACTTGACGCCGATCGGGCTGACGCCAGCCCAGACTAGCCAGTGGCAGGACACCATGTCGCTCATGGCGTGGACCTGTCCCGGCTTCCGCCACCTGTTCTACAAGCTGCTGGCCAACAACTCCGGCAGCTACGGAGCGGTGCCCACCAAGGGTGTCCCGGTCGCTGCGACCGACGCCCGCAACATCCTGATCAACCCCGACACGTTCTTCCGCTACTCGCTGAAGGAGCGCGTGTTCATCATGGGGCACGAGGTGGTGCACAACGTCTATGGCGACGTCGAGTTCCTGAATGCCTGCGCCCGCTCCGGCAACGTGCCGCAGGACAACGGCCAGCCCGGCATCCCCTTCCGCGAGCAGACCATGCAGAAGGCGATGGACTACCGCATCAATGCGCTGCTCGAAGAGAGCCGCATCGGCAGCGTGCCGAAGGATGCCTGCCTCGACAAGACCATCGCAACGGCCAACGAAGGCATCTGCGATGTCTACAAGAAGGTCTATGAGGACGAAGAGAACGGCGGGCAGAAGACAGGCCCGCACAACCCCTTCGACGTCGTGCTCAAGCCGGGCAAGTCCAACAACACCCAGCAGCAGCCTCGCAACCCGCAGCAGTGGGCAGTCGAGATCGCGGCAGCGCAGGTGCTGGAGAGCATGAAGAACCAGGGCAAGGGGGCAGGGGCACTGGATCGCTTCTTCAACCAGCTCCTGAACCCCGTGGTGCCGTGGACCGAGCACATCCGCGGTATCTTCAACCGCAAGGTCGGCAGCGGCAGTTACAACTGGCGCAAGCCTGACCGTCGCTTCATCGTGCGGGACCTCTACATGCCCTCCCGCTCCGGCAACGGCGCCGGCTGGGTGGTGTGCTGGGGCGACACCTCAGGCTCCATCGGCGAGGATGAGATGTGCCGCTACCTCGCCGAACTGTCCTCCATCCTGGACGAGTGCAAGCCGCAGCGCATCACCATGGTGTGGTGCGACGACGAGATCGGTGTGCGGGATGACGGCAGCCCGACCATCGACGAGATCGAGGAAGCCATCGACCTCGAAACCATCAAGCACGCCGGTGTCAAGGGCGGTGGTGGCACGAGTGTCCACCCCGTGTTCGACTGGATCGCCCAGAGCACGGAGACACCCGAGGTGTTCATCGGGTTCACCGACGGCTATGTGGACTTCCCGCCGCAGGCACCGCCGATCCCGGTGATCATCTGGGCCATGACGACGGACAAGGACGCACCGTTCGGTGAGAACGTGCGGATCAACCCGAAGTGATGGAGCCACGACCAACCAAGGTGCAGCTGTTGGCCGCCCTCGAACGCCTAGAACGGCGCGAGAAGGCGGCCATCGCCGCTGCCGTGATCCATCAAGGTAATTGGACGCCCCTGCCGCGCCCCTTTGTGAGGCAGCAGCTGCGCACGTGGTTCGGCCTGCGCAAGGACGAGATCAACAAGCTATGGCGGGGGTGGGAATGATCGGCAGCAGCCCCGGCCGCCCCGGACCGTACAGCTGCGCGCTCGCAGCCCTCAACAGGGCGCGGTCACGCTACGACGCAGCAGCGCGAGTGTTCAAGCCCGCCTACCATCACAACGAGGGCAAGCTGACAGGTCGCGAGCCCCTGACGCAAGCGGAGCACACCGCGGCGATGCGCCGTATGCAATGGCACAAGGCGTGGATCGAGGTGGGCGAAGCCGCCATCAGATCACACACTAGCGAATATCAAAAGCGCACGGGCAGTTGGTGCTCTTCCGATGGAACATAGGGAAGAGAGCGCCGAGAAGCGCGCGATCCATGAGTGCATGAAGCGGCTGGGCAAGCGGTATCAGCGAACGCACCTCGACATGATCGAGACCGTGCGACCCCAGCTGCGAGAGTGGTTCGAGGCGCGCATGGATTATCTGCAGGACGAGTATCGGAAGGCGGCCGATGGAAACGATGACCACTGACGAGCGCATCCTGTGGTGCATGAAGCGGCACGTGGCGCGGGAGCACCAGATTTCGCGGGTCCAGGCGCCGCTGCGCATCTGGTTCCTGATGCGGATGGACTACCTGGAGCGCGAATACCTCGCCGCCATCAACGCCGCCGACAACATCATCGGCAAGCAGTGGCTTTTCGACCAGCGCCCGCGGTTTCGGCTGCGCTACTATAGTTCGGCGCAGAAGGCGCTGATCGACGCTTACCGTGACGGTAATCCCCCCACCACAGCAGAGGAGATCAAAAATGGGTAGACGCAATACACGGCACGTGTCCTCCAACCCGGGCGAGCGTGCTTCGATCGGCGACAGCTACGTTGCCGAGGCAGTCAAGGCACTCAACACCACCTGTCAGAAGACAGTGACGGTGATGACGCACTGGCAGCAGACCCGGGAGGCCACACTGCCGATGCTGTTCAGCGATCGGGTCCTCGAAAAGATGCACGCGGTTCGTGGTCTGGTGGATCACCGCAGCGACAACATCAACTACGACATGGGCGACGGTGCGACGCTGACCATCAACTATCACGAGGCTCGCCTGCCGGCCATCAATGCCACCGCGCTCCGTCACGATCGCGCGATCACGGCAGCGGGGCTGTACGAACACATCGCCGCGATCAAGGCTGTCCACGACCGCTTCGAGGAGGTGAAGGGTGTGCTGCGCTGGTGCAACAAGCACTGCACCCCAGGGGCCATCAGGTACAACTTCCCCCAGGCACTGCAGCTCTGCCCGCAGGCGCCGGCCTTCCGGGACATGTCCGGTGTCCCGACCCGCCACGTCAACCCGTCGAACATCGGCGGCTGGGTGCAGCCGATCAAGGATGCGGCAGCGACACTGGCGCAGGCTGTGATGCTCCCCGATGACGTGAAGCCGCGCGACAAGGGCACAATGTGGTTGACATTCGCGTCGAAGACGATACATCTGGCGGTCGACGCATACTACGAAACGGACGTGATGACCTATAATTTTTAGAAGGTTGCATGGCGCTCACTCCCCCCAAACCAAAACAGCTGCTCTTCCTCGACTTTGAAACCTATTTCGATAGGGAGTACTCGTTGAGGAAGATGCCGACGCCCAACTACATTTTGGACCCCCGGTTCGAGATGCAGATGTGCGCCGTGAAGATCATGGACCTGACCCCAGTGGGTATGGCCACTGCAGCGCTGAGCGCGCGCTTCAACCCACACCCGCTGGACGAACACTTCATCGTCGATGGCCCAGACTTCCAAGACTTCATTGCCACCATCGACCCCAGCACCACCACCACCGTCACCTTCAACGCTCTCTTCGACAACTCCATCCTCGCATGGAAATACGGCTGGGTGCCGCACACCATGCTCGACGCGATGGGGATGGCCCGGGCTCTCCTAGGCCACGAACTGACCAGCTTCTCCCTCAAGAACGTCGCTGACTTCCTGCACCTGGGTGCGAAGGGCGGTGCCCTCGCCAACATGATGGGCAAGCGGCGTGCGCAGATCATCTCGGAAGGGCTCTGGCCCTCGTTCTGCCAGTACGCGCTGCAGGACAATCACCTGTGTGAGCAAATCTTCCTGCAGCTATACCCCCAATTCCCGTGGAGCGAGCGCCGGCTGATGGACATGGTCATCCGCTGCTGTGTCGAACCCCGCTTCCTGGTCAACGTCCCCATGCTCACGCAGCATCTGGAGGACGTGCGGGCAGCCAAGGAGCAGCTGATCAGGGACGCCGACAATGTCGACCCCAAGATCATCATGTCCACCCCCAAGTTCAAGAAGGCATTGGAGGACCGCGGCGTAGAGGTGGAGATGAAAGTCTCTCCTACGACTGGCAAGGAGACCCCCTGCTTCGCCAAGACCGACGAGTTCATGGAGCTACTGCAGGATCATGCTGACCCCGTGGTGGCAGCTATGGCAGCGGCACGCATCGGGCTAAAGTCGACGCTGGAAGAGACACGCTCGGAGAAGCTCCTAAGCGTGGCCAATCAGGACTGGTCGACATGGCACAAACAGTATTCCTCGACCGCCGCTGACCCGGTCCCCAACTCCGCGCATTACATGCCGATCCCGCTGCGCTACGGTGCGGCACACACTCACCGGCTGGGCGGCGAGTGGGGCATGAACATGCAGAACATGCCGACCGTGCGAGGGTCGAAAGGTAAAAGCAAGCTACGCCAGAGCCTCATCGTCGGCCCCGACCAGACTGTGGTGACGTGCGACTTGTCGCAGATCGAGGCGCGGCTGGTGGCGTGGATTTGCGGCTGCACCCGGCTCGTCAATGAGTTCGCACAGAACCAAGACCCGTACAGCCTGCTCGCGACGGACATCTTCGGCAAGCCGATCAACCGCAAGCTGAAGGATGCCAACGGCAAGGTCATCTATGAGATCGAGGGCTTCATCGGCAAGACCGGCATTCTGGGGCTCGGCTACGGATGCGGCAAGGATAACTTCGACACCATGATCACGCGCTCGGCCCGCAGCATGGGGCTGGACATCTCGCAGGTCTATAACCGCGAGATCGGCGACCGTGGCGTGGACAGCTATCGCCGGCGCTACCACGAAATCCCGCGCGGCTGGCAAATCCTCGACCAGATGATCCGCACCTACTGGCTCTCTGGATCGAGCACCTGCAAGTTCGGCCCCTGCGAAATCTCCTACGGTAACGTGCTGCTCCCCTCGGGGCTCTCGCTGCGCTACGCGGAGCCCGGGACGCGCACCAACGATCAAGGCCGCACCGAATACGTTTACCGCTACGGTAAATTCTGGCACAAACTCTATGGCGCGAAATTCCTGGAGAACATTGTGCAGGCTCTCGCGCGTATCGTGGTGATGAATGCAGCACTGCGCATCAGAGACAGAGGGCTCTACACGACGAACCCGCGCGACTATCGCTTCACGCTGCAGGCGCATGACGAACTCGTGTTCATTGTGCAGACATCGGAGCTTGACGCCGCCAAGAAAATTATCCTAGAGGAGATGCGACGGGTCCCGTCATGGGCACCGACCGCGCCGATTGACGCCGAGTTGGGTCAAGGCGCTTCATACGGAGAAGCCAAATGAGCCTGCCACGAAGCGATGTCCAACATCGCATCTACCTCGCCGGCCCGATGCAGGGCATTCGCGAGTTCAACTTCCCCCGCTTCCACGCTGTGTCTGCCGCCTTGCGCGCCCAAGGGCACATCGTATTCTCCCCCGCAGAGAAAGACATCGAGCGTCATGCCGGTGTGGACATCTCCAAGGGCAACGAGACCGGAAGCCTCGCCCAGTCCAAGACCGAGCACAAGTTCTCTCTCCGGCAAGCGCTGGATGAGGACCTGCACTTCATCTGTACAGTATCCACGCTCGTCGTGATGCTGCCGGGATGGGAGCGCTCCAACGGATCGCAGTCTGAGCAGCGCACCGCTGCCGCCCTCTACAGCGAAGGTGTCGACCTTCACTACCTCACCGAGGACGACTGCAAAGCCTGCGAACGCGAGTTCGCTGGTGTGGCACCGGAGGGCAACCCCGATGTCGCGTAAACCTTCCCCAGCCTACCGCCCCCGTGCCCAACGCGCGCGTTCTTTAAAAACCGCCGCGCCGGCAACCGCCGCGCCGACGCCGCCCCGCACTCGTCTGATCGAGGGCGACAGCGCTCACCGCAAGAACTTCCCGATGGTGTCGGGGCTGATCGACTACTTCCCCGACGCGCTGGCGGCGGTGTCGCATGTCTCGTGGGGCGGCAACCAGAAGCACAACCCGGGCGAACCGATGCACCACGCCCGCGGCAAGTCAATGGACCACGCCGACTGTATCGCACGGCACCTCACCGAGCGCGGTGGCTACGATGTCATCATTATCGATGGTGTTGAACACCGCTTCCGCCACACGGCGGCCCTCGCATGGCGGGCGCTGGCGCTGCTGCAGGAAGAACTCGAACGCGACTTGTCGCTGCCGCTCCCCAGGGGCGCCAAACTCTAGACCCGTTCGCGAATTACCGCGACGGTAACGAGCCCGAGGGCCCGGACCAGGATGCCAGAGCCTAAGCAAATGTCCGAACAGACCCGTCAGGAACTGGAGCGCGGCCGCGTAATCGCTGGCCGCGCGAAACGCAACAGCGACCTCGACCGCTACGTGGCGGGCAAGAAGATCAAAGTGATGTGCGCGATGCCCGGCCACCCGCTCTGGGAGAACAGGGGCCGAGTGAATTTGTTCTACCTCAACGATGGCGATGCCGACGGCACGCAGCCGATGCTGGCGCACCAAAACATCATGGACGACGACTATCCGTCGGAGGCCGTGATGGCGACGATCGCGATGGTTGTCGGAGCCACGATCGGCACCGAGGGCATTCCCGGAGCCGAGACGATTGACAAGGAGACGCGGGATCGCCGCAATGAGTATCGCGACAAGCACCTTGGACACTGGAGAGACAAGTGAAGACGATGCGGCTGATGATCGACGACGCCCCGGTCAAAGACGTCAAGGTGGCGCTCGCGAAGGAGCACCACGACCGTGAGCAGACGATCCGCGCGCTCATGGCAAAGGGGCGCTGCAGCGTGGTGCAGGACAACTGCGCCACCCACATCACCGTGCGCGTGGACACCGAGCACTTCACAGACATCCGCGAGAAATTCCCCACCACCATCCTGATGGCGAACATCCAGCTGGCCCTCGCTGCCGGGCTGGACGACAGGAACCGGAAGGGTGACCCGTACGACGAGATGTCCAACCACCTGCACGATGCGATGGCCTACGGTATCCAGTCCGTCTACCGGGGTGGCCGCAGCGTCGGCAAGTCAGAGGTTCTGGCGATGGGCTACGACGCCCCGGTCTGGACGGACTTCGCGCTGGGCGACTACCTCTACAACGCCGAGCCGGCGGTTACCGTCACGGTAAAGCAGAAATTCAAAAAGGGGCTACGGCCATGAAGCTCGAAACCCACAGCGCTCCGGCGCGGAAGGCGACGCAGAAGGAGTGGTCATGGAGCTACTCCAAGCTCAAGAACTTCGAGGTGTGCCCGAAGCGCATGTACGAGGTCGACATCGCCAAGACGTTCGCTGACACCGGCGGCGAGGCGCTGGTGTGGGGCAATCAGGTGCACGACGCCCTCGCCAAGGCGCTCAAGAACAACACGCCGCTGCCGAAGGAGATGGAGGCCTACGCCTATTGGGTCGACCGGGTGCGCCGCGGCACGGGCAAGCTGCTGGTCGAACAGAAGTACGCGATCACGCGGGACTTCAAGGCGACCACCTACTTCGCCCCCAACGTCTGGTACCGCGGGATCGGCGACGTGGTGCGGATCAACGACACCGTGGCGCTCGTGCTCGACTGGAAGACAGGCAAAATCCTGGAAGACAGCGTGCAGCTGATGCTGATGGCGCAATGCCTGTTCAGCCATTTCCCCGAGATCACTCACGTGCGGAGTTCGTTCGTATGGCTGAAGGACGACTGCGAGACCCCCGAGTTGCTGAGCCGGCAGGAAGTAGCGGACCAGTGGGTCGGCTTGCTCGACCGGGTGAACGGCATGGAGCAGGCAGCGAAGCAGCAGAACTATCCGCCCAAGCCCGGGCGCCTCTGCCGCAGCTACTGCCCCGTGACGTCATGCCCGTTTCACGGCAAGGGAGCCCGCTGACAAACTACGAGATCAACATGCGCAGGCTCGATGCGCAAACACGATGGAGATCACCCGTGGAGAAGAACGACACCATGCCGGGCTGGGGCCCGGGACTGGGCGCGGCAACACAGGCACCGAAGTCGAAGCCGAAGTGGGAGCGCACGCCGTGGTGGCATTGGCGGCGGCTGCTGGGACAGGCGTGGCGGCTCAGGGATGCCGACAGCCGGCTGGGCTTCGATATCGCCTACGAGTATCAGACCCACGGGCAGCGAGCCCGCAACATACTGGAGGAACAATTCAATGTCCGGGACGAGCAACAGGCACCAGACTGGGCCCACGGCAATCCGAGCGTTACGAACTCTAAAGGAGAAAGGCTGGCTACCGCCAACCACGGACGTGGCGCTTTTGGTTCGCAAGCTCGATGAAGCTGGCTTCTGCATTGTGGATCGCAGTGCGACCTACAAGGCCCCCGAGGGGCGCGGCAACGAGGCCTTCAAAAAGGTGAAGGAGCAACGCCGTGTAGAGCAGGTGGGGAAGCGGGTTCGTGCCCGACGCGGCAATGAGACGCCGCCGGTTTACACCGGACCCGACTTGATCGGTCAGTCCCACTCTGCGCGGCTTTTGAACGGAGGGCTATCGTGAAATTCCAGATCAGGATCAACCTGCGAGCGCTCGAAGGGACCATCCTCTTGGTCATCTTCGCGTTCGCCGTGCTGGGAGTGTTCGGCGCATGGCGCTAGAGGACCTGCTGCGGGAAGCAGCCACGCGAGGGATCACGCATCTCTCGCTCTCACCGACGCCGAGCGAGGACGGCAAGCGTACCTACTGGCAGGCGCGAGCCACGCCCTCGACCGAGCACAAATACGTCATGTGCGCCTGCGAGGACCCGGTAGATGCCGTGACGCAGGTGCTGGCCGCGATGGCGAAGGCGCCGAAGCGCTCCCGCAAGCCCGAGCCGCATCTCGTGCAGAGCCCGGCCAACGCCCTCTACGGGACGATGGCGGCGATCGCCGAGCGGCAGGGGCTCAGCGAAGAGTTTACCGCCGCGGTAACCGAGCCGCGCCAAACGTTCACCGTGCCGGACGGCTTCACGGCTGCCAGGGACGACGAAGGCCGGGCCACCGGCGAGCTAGTCAAGACCGCTCCGGAGCCGGTCGCTTCAGCAGCTCCGCTCAACCTCGAAGAGGAATTTGCTTCATGGCTCCCGAAACCGTAGCCGCCATCCCGACCGACGTCATGATCGACATCGAGACCATGGCGCTCACCCCCGATGCGCTGGTGCTCTCCATCGGTGTCGTCGCGTTCACACCGCGATCACCGACGCTGGCGTTCTCCGGACACGAACTGCTGCTCGTGCCGAACTTCATGGATCAGGTCATGCGCGGCCGGCGGATCGACCCGGACACCCAGACGTGGTGGGCATCCCCGCAGCGCGCAGCAGCGGCAGATCACTGGCTGGCTCCGGCCAAGACCTGCTCGACCGCTGAGACCCTCCGCGCCCTGTCCGACTTTATCCGGACGGAGAAACCGGAGCGTGTCTGGGCCAACGGTGCCGTGTTCGACATCGGCATTTTGGAGCACCTCTACCGGAGCGCTGGGTTCGTGATCCCGTGGAAGTACAATCAGGTCCGCGACAGCCGCACCATCCGGCAGGAGCTACCTGCGCTCCCCGACCGCAATACGCCGGTCATGGCAGAAGGGCTTGCACACCACCCGATCGGTGACTGCCGCGTGCAGATCGCCGACCTCTGGATCAGGGGCTTCTGACATGACACCCGAGGGCCGCGTCAAAGCCAAGGTCACCAAAGCCCTCAAGCTGATGGGCAAGGACTGCTGGCGCTTCATGCCGGTGCAGTCTGGCTACGGCAGCGCGGCCCTCGACTATCTGCTCTGCATCAGGGGGAGGTTCGTGGCCATCGAGACGAAGGCCCCGGGCAACAAGCTCACGGCCATGCAGGAAGGTACCAAGGCAGCAATGGAAGCCGCCGGCGGTATCGTCCTCGTGGTGTGGGATGAAGATAGTCTCGCAATCGCAATGAAGATCATCCTCGCACTGGAGTTCGCACCATATGGCACGTCAGGATCAGGCCGAAACGACACCGTCAATCCCTGTCTACGAGCAGCGGAAGCACAAGGGCCACAAGAACAACACGTGTGCAAATGGGTCGCTACACAAGAGAATGACCCGGCAGCTGGCGGGGATCATGGCGCACCTGGAGAACCACCCGAATGACGTCCTGAGCCGGGCGCGCGTGGCGACGATCAACGAATTACTGCGGCGGTAACAATGGAAATCCATGATTGGGACCGCTTCCTCGTATGGCGCCGCGGGCGATGGTCTCACATGGATCACACTTGGCTCGCGGCACACGGATTGCATCAACCTTTTCACCACCCCCAAACGGAGAACCACCATGGGACAAGCTGACAGACCCGCTGCCGACGTGCCAATTGATGATGCGCTTTTTGATCGCATCGAGAACGGCCTTAACCAACTCCGCACCGAGCTTCGCAAGGCAATGTCGAAGCACGCGCCAATGCACAGCCCCCACGAGGGGCACAGCGTGATCCGCGAAGAACTGGACGAACTCTGGGACCTCGTGAAGATCGACTGCGCTCGCACCATCGAAGGGCGCAAGGAAGCGCTGCAGGTGGCTGCGATGGGCCTGCGCTTCGCACTCGACCTGTGCGATGCCCCCGACCTGCCGACCCTCCAGGTGCATCAAGCGAGAACCCGTGTCCCGCACCCGTCCTGACCCGACAACGACGGTTGATCTGACCGACGCGTTCGATCTGGCGGTGGAAGAGGTGACATCTGTTGCACCGCCAGTCCCGGCGCCGACCGGGCTCTCCGACGAAGAGGATGCGCTGCGCCACATGGCGTTGCGCTTCAACCAGACAATCGAGTGGTGCAACAACTGTGAATGCGCCTACGATACCCATACCGATAGCGGCCTGCTCCAGGCCTGCCCTCGCTGCGACGACTGGCTCGACAAAGCCAACAACCCACGCCGAAGAAAACACACATGACCAACGTCAAAATCTCCCGCAAATTTCAGAAGCTGATCGTGCCGGCCGATGGTAGAGCAGAAGCGCTGTTCCCGTCAGGCGTGCCGATCCCACCCACGGCAGACGATCCGTGCCCATACCTGATGATCGACCACGAGCTGCGCCACACCATCATGCTGCGCTCGCTGGGCTACCACGTGCCGAACCCGATGCTCTGCTACTACGACTGGGCCGGTGGCAAGCCGTTCGCCGTGCAGCGCCGCACCGTCGACCTGATGACCACGACCGCGCGCTGCTACGTCCTCAACTCGATGGGCACCGGCAAGACGAAGGCGACCCTCTGGGCGTGGGATTACCTTCACGGTAACGGCTTTTGCGGCAAGCTGCTCGTCGTCGCGACCCTCTCGACGCTGCGGTTCGTGTGGCAGAGCGAGGCGTTCCGCACCCTGCCGACGCGCAAGGTGGAAGTGCTGCATGGGACCAAGAAGCAGCGCCTCGAACGTTTGGCCGCGGACGCCGACATCTATGTGATCAACCACGACGGGCTCCGCACCATCATGCCGGAGCTTCTCGCTCGGACCGACATCGACGTGCTGTGCCTCGACGAAGTCGCGGTATACCGCAATAGCTCCGATCGGTCCAAGGACATGCGCAAGTTCCAGCAGCGCTTCAAGATCGTGTGGGGCTTGACCGGGCGCCCGATGCCCAACGAGCCAACAGACGTGTGGGGCATCTCGAAGGTGGTCACCCCCAACACCTCACCGAAGTATTTCCGGCAGGCGCAGGAAATGCTGATGACGAAGATCAACCAGTTCAAGTGGGTGCCGAAGCCCGAGGCCATCGAGCGCGCCATGGCGATGCTGCAGCCGAACGTCCGGTTCGATCTGGATGCGGTGGTGGAGCTGCCCGAGGTGATCTCACGCACGATCGACGTGCCGCTCACCTCGATGCAGTCGAAGGTCTACACGACGCTGGCGAAGGAGTTCACTGCCGAGGTCGGCAACGGGCACGTCACCGCGGTCAACGCTGCGGTCGCGATGGGCAAGCTGCTCCAGGTGTCAGGCGGCTGGGTCTACGCCAACCCGCTGGGCGCGGTGCCGGTGTTCAAGGTGGACGAGCCGATGCCACGGCATCAGATGCTGATCGACCTGATCAACGAGAACGAGCGCAAGGTGATTGTCTACGTCCCCTATCGCCACGCCATCGACGGGCTCGCCGAAGTCCTCACCAAGGCGGAGATAGAGTTCGCCGTGGTGCATGGTGAAGTCTCCGGGCGCGGCGACATCTTCAACGCCTTCCAGAACACCGACAAGTACAAGGTGCTGCTGGCGCACCCGCAGTGCGTTGCCCACGGGCTCACGCTGACAGCGGCGGATACCATCATCTGGTACCTCCCGATCACATCACTGGAAATTTACGAGCAGGCGAACGCCCGCATCACTCGCGTCGGGCAGAAGCACAAGCAAAAGGTGCTGCACCTGCAGTCGACGCCGGTGGAGAAGAAAATCTACTCGCTGCTGCAGCGGAAACAGAAAGTTCAGGACACGCTGCTGCAGCTGCTGGCAGAGGCTACCGAAGCGAAGCAGTGACCTTGCCCGACCGGGCAGAGGCACAAAACAGGGAGACCACAATGACTATGATTTCTGAAGCGCCCCCCGCCGAAGTGGCGAACGTGGCGCTGGCTAACGCGACCGGCAACACCCCGGCGCCGGGCACCGCAGCGACGGTGGACAAGCGGGTGGAACAGTATATCAAGGTGCGCGACGCCATCAAGGCGGCCAACGACGCTCACGAGAATGCGATGAAGCCCCTCGTGGAGCTACAGAATATGTTAACCGGTTGGATGCAGAACTTCATGGAACAAGCCGGCGCTGACAACATCAAGACGGCCCACGGCACGTGTTACTCTTCGACGAGATACACGGCCTCACTCGCCGACCCCGAGGCGTTTATGAAGCACATCAAAGAGACTGGCAGCTTCGATCTCCTCGATCGCAAAGCGAACGTCACCGCCGTCAAGGACTATGTCCAGGAGCACGGCAAGCTCCCGCCCGGCGTCAACCTCTCAGCCATCAAGACCGTCGGAGTGCGCCGCGCCTCCGGCAAGTAATTTACCGTCGCGGTAACGACCCCCAACCTCAACGAAGGACCTACCAATGTCACAAGACTTGATGAACGTCTCCGCGTTCAAGGGCCTCGCGCCCGCTGCGGCATTCGCTGCCGCTCTCGACCCACACGCTGAAAGCCTTGCCGATGGCATCGGCAGTTCGTACGGCATCGTCGGCTACAAGGGCAAGGTGTGGAGCCTCCGCTTGCGCGGTGAGACCCACATGTTCGTCCGCCCCGATGACGGCTCGCCGGCGGCGTTCCTCGACGTGATCGTGCTGCGCTCGCCGGGCTACAAGTCGAAGAGCTTCTATCCCCCGGGGACGTTTCAGGATGGTCAGATCGGCACGCGGCCGACCTGCGCTGCGCTCAACGGCGTGACGCCCGACGCGGACATCGCGGAGCCCCAGAGCAACGCCTGCGCCACCTGCCCGAAGAACGTGTTCAAGCTGAACGCCGAGGGCCGCAAGACCCGGGACTGCTCCGACTACAAGCGCCTCGCTGTGCTGATCCTGCCGTCGATGACGAAGGCTCTGCTCGGTGCGCCGCTGATGGAGCCCGTGTTCCTGCGCGTGCCGGCGGCCTCGCTCAACGACCTCGCCCTGCTCGGTGAGGGCATGTCGGCGCAGGGCTTCCACTACTCGTCCTACATCACCCGCATCGGGTTCAACCCCGAGAAGCCGCACCCGCAGATGACGTTCCGGGCTCTGCAGCCGTTGACCGATCGGGAAGCCCCGCTCGTGCTGCCGCTGCGCGAGGACCAGACCGCCATCCGGATCACGGGCGAGAACGAGACCGCGCCGGTTCGTCCGGCCGGCCAGACGATCGCTCCCCAGGAGAACGCCGAGGACAACGCTGCTGCTGCGGCGGCTCAGGCTGCTGCGGCTGCTGCGGCTGCTGCGGCTGCTCAGGCCGCCAAGGACAAGGCCGCCAAGGCTGCTGCGGCGAAGGCGGCGAAGGAAGCTGCTGCTGCTGCGAAGGCTGCTGCTGACGCTGCTGCGGCCGCCGCGAACACGGTGGACACTGGCTTCGGGGACCTGGGCGGGGAAGTTACCGTCGCGGTAAAGCCCCCGGCGCCGGCGGCTGGGACGGTCGACACTGGCTTCGACGCCGGCGAGCCGAACCCGGCCCATACGGCAGGGGCGGCGAGCCCCGGACCCGATGTGAGCGATACGGGGCAGGCTGAGGACGCCGACCTCGATCTCGACGCGCGAGTGGCCGCTCTCCTGCCGAAGTGACGTAATGACCGACTGGAATGCCTCACAGGCCTTCATGGCCCATGTCGTACCGTGGCCGACGTCCCCTCAGGACGTCGGCTACGTCAACCTGCATTTCAGCAGCGTCGACAGGAAGGATGCGACCAAGCTCTACAAGGGCGGCGGCTGGCCATTCCGCAGTGTCGAACAGTTCATCACCCGAGCCAAATGGGTGACCACCACCACGCAGTTCAAGGACGTCTGGTTCTGCACCTCGCTGCAGCGTCTGACGAAACCCAATACTCGCAACCCGGCAAAGCCACATGCTCACCGGCTGGCTGCGAACGCGGTCTCGCTCAAGGCGATCTGGATCGACCTCGACGTCAACCGGCCGGGCGAAACCAACCCCAAGAAATATGCCTCGCTTGAGGAAGCCCTCAAGACCATTTTCCAGTTCCGCTCCCGCGTCGGGCTGCCGGCGTTCAGCGCGCTCGTATCGAGCGGCGGCGGGCTCCATGTCTACTGGATCAGCAAGACGGCGATGAAGCCCTCCGAGTGGGCACCGTTCGCCAGCGGCCTCAAGGCGCTGCTGATCAAGGAGGGAGTGAAGTGCGATGCGGGTCTGACCACAGATGCGGCACGCATCCTGCGCGTCCCCGGCACCTTCAACCATAAAGATACGCCGCCCTCGCCGGTCTCGCTGCTCAACATCCCACTGGCGCTCTACGACTTCGAGGACAAGCTGGCGTCCCTCAAGGAGTTCGCCACGCCCATCGCTGCAGCCAAGGTAGCAGCACCGGCGCACGAGTTGTTCGTGAATGCCGCTGCGTTCCAAGGTGTCAAGCCCGCATGGACGGTGGAAGGCCCCGACCTCGATGCAGGGATCGACAAGCAAGCAGAGTTCAAGGTCGACCCCAAGCCAATCTTCCAGCAGTGCGGGTTCTATCGTGACGCGCTGCTCACCGGCGGCAAGGATCATGACCAGCCGCTCTGGAACCTTGCCGTGCTCGGCACAACCTGGATGGAGAAGGGCGATGAGATCGCACACGCTGTTTCTAAAGCGCACCCGGGCTATTCCCCGGAGGCTACACAGGCGCTCTACGATCGCAAGGTGGCTGAGCGAACAGATGGCGACATTGGATACCCCAGCTGTTCAACCTTTGCAGGCAATGGCAGCAGCGCATGCGCGACGTGCCCGCTCTTCGCAAAAGGCAAGTCACCGCTCAATGTGAGGCCGGCTGTTACCGCCGCGGTAAACGGCCCGGCGCTCAACATGGCGACGCCGCTCAACCAGACGCCCCAGGCGAAGGCGCTGTGCCTGCCCGAGGGCTACGACCTCGACGACGACGGCTACATCTGTAAAGTCAATGAGGTTATCATCGGGGGCGAGACGATGCCTCCGGTGATGCTTCGCCTGTTCCACTCCAAGCTCACGGACCCGTGGGCGCAGAGCGATCCGGACAGCATCAACTTCAAAACGACCCGCGACAAAGGTCGACCACCGTACGACGCCTCGATCCGTCATGAGGACATGGGGGGCATGGGGCTTGATAAGATTTTCGCGCGGCAACATGTGAAAATCTACCCTGACAACAAGCGGTTTTTGGAGCACTTCATCGTGTCATGGCTGGCAAAACTCCACGAGATGCAGGCGGCGCAGCAGTCGCTGCCGTTCGGCTGGTATAAGGAGGCCGGCGCCTATCGAGGCTTCGTCTACGGCGGCCAGCTGATGAAGGACGACGGCACCGAGCAGCCGTGCGGCGTCGGCGATCCGAAGCTGCGACAGATTTTCCACCCCACCGGCGACCTGCAGCACTGGTTCGACGCGGCCAAGATCATCACCCAGCAGCGCCGGCCCGAGCTGGACGCCATCATCGCCCTGTCATTCGCCGCGCCCCTCACCGCGCTGATCGGCAAGAACTCCGTGACGCTGTGCGCCTATGGCGAGAGCGGCGTCGGCAAGAGCGCTGCCTATTCAGTCGGCGTCGGCGTGTGGGGTCACAGCAAGAAGGGCAAGGCGGTCTCGCACTCGACGTTCAACGGCGTGATGCGCAAGATGGGCGAGCTGGCCAACCTGCCGCTCTACTGGGACGAGATCAAGGACCCGAAGGCCCAGGGTGCCGCCTACGACTTCATCTACAATGCGTCGGACGGCGTTGAGAAGGACCGCATGGTCGACGGCAAGTCGATGCAGGATCGCGGCACGTGGCAGACCCTCATGATGATGGCGGCGAACATATCGTTCATCGACTTCGTCGCGTCCAAGGATCGGAGCCACGTCGCCGGCGTCAGTCGCGTGCTGGAGTACAACGTCAAGCGCGCTGTGAACCCGGTCGGCCGCATCAGCCAGACCGACGCGGACGTGATCATCGACAAGCTGATGTACAGCTACGGCCAGATGGGCATGCTCTACGCGAAGCTGCTGGCCATGAACCACGCCGCGATCAAGCAGGAAGCGATCGACACCTGCAAGCAGGTTGAGGCTGACCTTAACGTCACCGAGGAAGAGCGGCTCTGGGTCGCGCTGGTCGGCACGCTGCTAACCGGCGCGCGGCTGGCCAACCAGCTGGGCACGGACATCGATCTGCCGGCGCTCAAGACGTTCCTCTACGAGGTGCTCCGCGAGAACCGCGAGAAGCGCAACACCATGAACCTCAGCGGCACTGGTGACAGCACCGAGGACATCATGACCGGCTACTTCGCCAAGGTGCAGGCCTCCGATCAGGCGCTGTGGACTTACGGGATGCCAATGGGCGCCGGCAAGCCACCGCCAGTGCTGGTGCTGAAACAGCCGAGCGACATGCGCAACGTCCAGGTGACCACCAACGTCGCCGTCCGCTGGGATACCGAGAACGCCACCTGCTACATTCTGCACGAGCACCTCAAGGCCTACCTCGACGAGAACGGCAAGGGCACCTCGACCGTGATGAAGTACCTCAAGGACCACTATGGCATGACGATCGAGCGGCGGATCAGCATCGGCGCCGGCACGCTGTTCACCGGCCGCGCGCGGTGCTGCGTGTTCCGGAACATCGCCGCCGACAGCGACTGGGGTGAACTTCTCTACCGCTACACGCCGGCAGACAAAATCCCGACGAAGCCGGGGCCGGCTCCGGTCACCGTGGTGGACACTGGATTTGAGGCCGTAGCCTGATGGACCGGGACAAGCTCGCCAAGCTGCTGGCAATGACGACCTCCGACAACGACGGCGAAGCGCTCAATGCCGTGCGCATGGCCAACAAGATGGTAAGGGACGCCGGGATCACGTGGCAGGACGTGCTGCGCGAGCCTGGGGTGCGCGAGATGCACGTGACCATCTCTCCGGGCCAGTCGTGGAGCATGCAGGCTGGAGCGGCTCCCCAGCACGACTGGGGTGGCATTGCGCCCCACCTCAAGGACAAGGTGATCATCGACACCATGTTCCGTGGCATCTTTGCTCAGCCGAGGGTTGGGTTCGAGGGCTTCTGGGAGACAATGGACAACATCAAGTCCCACTTCGACCGGCACGGCTCGCTCACCGCGGGTCAGTATCGAGCGGTGCAGAATAGCTATCGCCGAGCGATGATGAACCGGAAGGGTTGAAATGGTCGTCAAGGATAAACCCGAGCTGCCCGATGACGTAGCCGGCGAAGATCAGGGCTTTCCACGGGCGGCCTTCGAGGAAGTAGGCGACGACGGTGCCGAGGTAGATGACCCCGACCAGCGCGATGAAGAATGATGACCAGTTAATGGGCATTGGCGAGCGGGGCCGCGTAGGTGGCCCACAGCGCGAACAGCACCATGATCGGAGCGATCCACTTCATTTCCGCTTCCTCGTGCTCAAACGTCGAGCGCGAAACTGGAGCTTGCCATCGACTACCTGATAGTCGACAGCGTGCTCCAGGTTACAGTCGCAGCACTTCTCGTGCTGGCCTGTCCACGCGATGGTGACCCACTCACCATCTTCAACATGTACGACCGGTTTGCGAGCCATCAGTCTGCTCCCACGAGCCAGTCAGGATTGTCCCCAGCCTCAAAGCCCTGCATGTCGTCATCCTTGAGGTGGTAGCGCCGTGGCTTCCTCTTCCTTTTGGGGGGCCTGACGCGTTGCATTGTTCAGCTCCGGATGACATCGACGGCACAGCAGTTCTGGGATGAGGTGGTCGCACTCGGTCAGGAGCGCGGCTTGATCGTTGGCAGACATTTGTCCCCCTTGGATACGTCCTTGAGCGCCGGCGCACAGCCGTGCCCCTTCCCGGCGCCGCTCTTCGCGTACATTTGATCGCAGTCAGCGCCGGTCTTGGCGTGGTCCGGATCGCGGAACTCGTCGTGCTCCTTGAGGAAGCTGCGGGTCCGACCGAGCTTGCCCCCGCCACTGGCGTAGTCGGCGTCTCGGGGGGCTTCACCTTTTGCGTATTCGGCCATGGTCGTCTCCATTTGTTACCGTGACGGTAAGTTCCAAGGGTAAATTATCGGTATCCAGTGCCCTTGCCGACGAGCCCTTCGAGGGGTCCGGAACCGCCCCGTTTGAACCGGGATCGGGCCGCCTGATCGTTCAGGATCGGGGACTTGCGCTGCCACAGCCTGTTCTTCTCGCTGGGGTCCTTGATGTCGAGCGTCATATCGCGCACAGCCTTGCCTGCCGCGATCGCGGCGCGCGCCCCCGGATGCTTATCGTGCGAGGAGGGGTTCTGGGCCTCCTTCTGGATGGCGCCAGCCAGCGTGTTGTAGGGGCTGATGGCGACACGGGCGACGTGCTCCCCGAGCTGGACGCCGGCACGGGCGGCCGCGGCAGGGCTCCCCTTGACGGCAGCAGCGACGTCTCCAGGCTCCACAATCGACTTGCCGCGGAAGTCCTTGTTGCTGAGCAGCTGCAGGCCGCCCGACAGCAGCGGCGGCACAGTGGCCACGCCGCGCACGGCCGACATGATGTCCTGCTTGCCCTCGGCCGCCTGCTCGATGTGATAGGGCACGGTGGTCGGACCGCGGCGCGCGGCCTTCGCATCGTCGTTGCCGGTGATCGCCTTCGCGGCCTGATCGTAGAGGTATGGATAGATGAGCGTCGCGAGGATGCCCATCGCCATCAGCTTGCCAGCTGCGTCGACCCGGTCGCCCAGCGTCTTGTCCTTGCTGAAGGCATCGCGGAGGATGTTGGCGTACGAGTTGATCATGCCGTAGTGGTACCGGCCGAAGGCAACCTTCGCCGGATCGCCCACGGTCTTTGCGAGCATGCGCCCCCACGGTCCGTCGCTGCCGACGACGTGCGGCAGACGATAGTTCGGGATGTCGCGCTCTGCCTCGACGATCGCCTTCTTCAGCGAGTGGCCCTGAGCTTCCAGCTCCATCACTCGCGCAACGAGGAAGACGTCGCTCGATGCCCACATCAGCGGCGCGGAGAAGTTGTTGTAGATCGCGTTGTGCAGCTTGCGCAGCGGCACGCCCAGCTTGCCGGCGATGGCGTCCCACTGGTCGGGCTTGCGCTCGATCTCCAGGCCGACGTTCTTCGCGATCTTGCCGAGCATGTCGCGGGTGACGACGCTCGGGTGGATCAGGCCAGCCCCCTCCTTCATCATGCCGCGGATGTACGGACCCTGCGTGGTGACCTCGCGGATCGCGTTCGGCAGATGCTGCGTGAAGAGCTTGTAGTTCTTCGGGATCGACAGGTTGTCCCAGCCGCGACCGACGAACCAGTGCGTGCCCTGATTGTTGATGTGCGGGATCGGCATCCAGAACAGGAGCTTGGTGATCGAGGAGTTCAGCTGGCGATAGCCGTTCTGCTTGTGACCGGCGAAGTCGTCGAACACAGCCTTCAGGTCCGGGTGCATGAACACGCCGTCCATGTTCGCCAGATTGGTGGTGTCGTAGCCCTTCGTCACCTTGGTCTGCGGGTTCTTGCTCGACAGGTTCTTGAACTCGGTGGTGTTGGTCAGGCGCGCAAGCTCGGTGAGATGGCGCTGCATCGCACCCAGCTGCGCGTTCGCGACCGCTGCCGAGAACGACGCGTTGGTGTAATACTTCATCGGCTTCTTGTCTTCACCGCGGGCGTTGGCCATGATCTCTTTGGTGGTGGCCTGACGCATGGTGTAGGTGTTCGGGCCAGCGGTATAGATGGCGCCATCCTCGAACTCGAAGTTCGGGTCCTTGATCTTCTCGCGCTTGTACCGCTCCCACTTCATGAAGCCCTCATCGGTGGGGGCGATCACGTGCCGGCGGCCGGTGGCGTTGTCCACCAGGGCATAGAACTTACGATCCTTCGCTGCGTTGGCGTTCGTCGACAGCGCATTGTACTGCGGCGCCGGCTGCGTCGGGTCGTTGGTCGAGTGCAGGATGTCGAAGCCCTTGGTGTCGCCGCTGGTGATGCGCGAGATGTGGCTGAGCACGTCGGGGCCGATGCGCTTGTCATCGACAGCGCGGATCAGCTTCACGATGTGATCATTGGCATCGAAGATCGGCTTGAGGTGCTTGTCGTAGAGCGCCTTGATCGCCGGCGGCAGGTTGTCGATGTGCGTGCCGGTCTGACCTGCCGGCAGCGGGAAGTGCGCACTGTCCGCATCGCGCGCATGGTAGACCTGCTCCAGGGTCGCCGGGTTGTTCAGCTCCTTGGGGATCGCAGCCAGCTTCTGCACGAGCCGGGTCCACTTCACCTTGTCCGCGTTGGCGAGCTTGTGCAGGTCATCCGACAGCGACTGGACATAGATGGCGTGCCGCGTGCGCAGCGGCATCGAGCGGTAGCTCTCGGGCTCGCTCTTCTTGAGCGCCTTGCCAATGCCGGCCATGGCGTTGTTCCAGGCCTGCTTGATCGCGTTGAGATCGAGCGAGCCGCGCTCATCGTTGGCGAACTTCTCGAACAGGTCCACCACGCCCTTGGACGCCCGCGGCTCGGCGGCCGCCGGCAGGATGTCGTCGGGGATCACCTTCTTCTGCGCCTTGTTGCCAGCGTCGATCATGCGCTGCATCTCGGCGGGATCGTGGACCTTGATCTGCTTCACCGGCGCGGCGGCGCCCTCGCTCTCGACGCCGGCGGGCTTGACCGACTTGCGTCCTGCGAGCTTGGCGGCCTCGGCCTTGCGCATCTCGGCAGCCGAGATCGCCCGGGTGTCGATCTTGGCAAGGGAGCTATCCTTCACGTCGACAGTCTTCGACGGCAGCTCCTTCAGATCGGCGCGCGACTTCACGGGGGTCGGCTTGACCATGCTCTCGGCTTCTTCGTGCGGCGTGTCGAACAGCTTGCGCTGCGCCGCGCGATTGGCGTCGATCTTCGCGATCATGTCGTCTTCGACAGTGTTCTGGGTGGCGAGGGCCTGCTCGGCGCGGCCGACCGCATCATCGCCCGAGCGGCGCGACTTCTCGATGTCGGCGTCGATCCTGTTACCGCTACGGTAATTGTCGGCGGCTTCGTCGGTCGATCGGAGCAGGCGCTCGGCCTCGCGGAACTTCTTGATGTTGCCTGGGGTCGGCTTCATCAGGACCTTCTGCGCTTCACGCGCGAGCATCCATTCCTTCGGCTTGTGCGAGGGCTTCCAACCTTCGATGTTCGGCGCGGCCTGCTTCAGGCGATCGAGCAGCGCGCCGTCATTCTCATCAGCCACCTTCGGCGCAGTCTTCTCATACCAGTCTACGACCTTTTTGTGTGCGGCCGATCGCTCTGCCGCCTTGGCCTTGGTGTTGGCGGTGACCGGCTGGCCATCGGACGTGAACACACCCTCGACCGGATAGCCGGCGGAGTTGCCGGTACCGACGCCGTACTTGCGCAGCCGCTTGCCCTCGGCGGCCTTGAGCAGCGTCTCCTCGGGCGCGCTCTCGATCGCCTTGGCTGCAGCCTCATCGCCGGCGGCACGCTTCTTCTCGATCAGGTCCTTGATGACGGCACGCTCGACCGCGGGCTTGGCGCCGACAGTCTTCGCCGGCGTGGCCTCACCCTCGAACTTGCCGTAGGGCTTGGTGGCTGCGCGCGAGGTGTGCTTCTGCAGGAACTTGACGAGGTCACCGCGCGACACCTCGGTGATCGCACCAAGGCGCTCCGCACCCTTGCCGTCGCCGAAGCCGGCTTCATAGTGCGCACGAGCAGCGGCCTCATCCTTGTAATAGTTGAAGACCTTGTGCTCATCGAACTTGCCGGTCTCGGCGTTGCGCTGGTCGATGATGAAGTGCTTGTCGCCATGCTCCGGCTGCTCGGCACGCGGACGCGCCCAGTCGATGTGGTCTTTGTCGGCGCCCTTGGTCTTGTTGTAATAGCCGTAGTCGTAGGGGCTCGTGTGCTCCCACTCGACGCCGTCCGGTCCCTTACCCTTGCGCGTGCCGCCGGCCTCGGTCTCCACCTTCATCGGCTTGCCAAAGTCGTGCGTGCGACCCTTCAGATAGTTGCCAGCCTCCGCCTGCCCCTCGGTCGGGGACGGATGCGGTGCTCCCTTGATCTCGGGCATCGGCTTCGGAACTTCAGCGCCCTTGGACTTGGCGATAGCTGCGGCGGCCTTCGGCGGCATCTTGACCGCTTCGTTCTCACCGACAGCGAGCGGCGCACCGGCTTCAGGGAAGCCAGCGTCCACCACCTGGGGAGCTGCCGGACGGTTGGGGTCAAGCGACATCTCGGGCTCGGGCTGGAAGGCCTGACCTTCCTGCTGCGCCGCTACCCGCTGCCGGGCCTGATCCATACCCTCGCGCTGCATCTGCGAGCCGTTGAGGAGGCCCTCCTCGGACTGCACAGGCGGGCGCTGTGGCGCGGGCTGGCCCACACCGGATGGATGGTCATCGAAGCCCGGGATGACCTCCGGACCTGGGTTGGCTGCCTGCGCTGCCGCGATCGTGGCGGGGTCGTGGTCGCCCTGGGTGAGGATGCCCGGCTGATAGTTCGCCTTGGCGATCTCGCGCATCTGGCTCTCGGGCACGCCCTCCTCGAAGGCAAGCTCGCGCATCACCTCGGGGTCAGCCAGTGCCTCGGCGTAGCGGCCCTGCATGGCCGGGTCGACACCCTTGGTATAGGTGCGTGCGCTGCGCTGTGGCGCTGATTGCGGGTTGCCCGTGGTCTCGCCTGTTGCCGGCGGCTGGGGCTGCGCGAGCGAGCTGCCGGCGACGTTGACCTCGACCTCCGGATCATCAACGTCGGCATGAGACTGGGCGGCCTCGGGATTGGCGGCCACGCCGGGACGGCCGGGCACCATGCGGCCACCGGCGTTCACGAATTTGTCACCGACGCGGTTGACGCCCGGCAGGGCAGCACCAGCGACGACGTTGGCGGCCAGCCGGCGGGCATCGAACTCACCCTCGTAGGCCTGCTGCGCGCCCTCGACACCGCCACCGAAGGCGGCACCGGCGCCACGCTGGACGATCTGGTTCATGGCTGGAGCGAGCTTGGAGGCGCCGGCGACGGGGCTCAGGCCCACAGCGCTGCCGGCGATCTCGCCACCGATCGAGGACCATGGGTTCTCTTCTGCATTGACGCGCTGCTGCTCGGCGTCGTCGATCCCGACGTACGGCAGGGCGGCTTCCTGCGCCATGTGCGCGCCGACACCAGCTGCGATACCGCCCACCAGACCGCCTGCGAGCGCGCCCCATGGGCCAGCGGCAGCACCGATCTTGGCACCAGCGCCAATGCCCGCGAGACTGGCGAGGCCGGGACCCACGCTGTGCGCGGCTTTACGGCCGAACGTGGCGGCGGGCCCCTCGGGGGTCACACCGCTGGGCAGGTCGTCGAAGGCAGGGATGTCGTCAAAGCGCGGGACCGCTGAAGCCGCGGCAGGTGGCTCTGCTGCGTCGGGCAAATCGTCGAACGACGGGATGTCGTCGAACATCGGGACTTCATCAGCCATGGCATGTGGCCTTATTGGCGAACAGGAACGCTCTCGCCATTCGGTCCACGGGTATACCATGAACCGTTAAAGAACTTTGCACCTTGCACCGGCGGCTTGCCCGGAGACTGCTGCTGGGCAGGGCGCTGCTGCGGCTGCTGCGGCGCCTGGGGCGCCTGCTGCCGCGCACCGGGTGCGGTGACCGACAGGCTCTCCATGCCCTGCACGCCCATGCTCTCGGCGAGCTTCTTCTCCTGCTCGTTGAGCGGGGTCATGGACATCATCTTCTGGCCGATCATCTTGACCGCCAGACCCTGCGAGTTGCGGGCATCACGGCTCAGCAGCTCCTGCGCGCGCAGCGCCAGCTTCTGGGCCTCGATCTTGGCCTTGCCTGCGTCGCGCATGGCATAGCCCTGGGCCTTCTGGGCAGCGACGTCCTTGGCGCCCGCCTGCCGGACACCCTCCTGCTTGACCCGGCCATCGGCGCCGATACGCGCGACCTCTTCCTTGCGGCGGCCGACTTCGCCGGCGACGTTGACCTTGTTCTCCAGCTCGTCGTAGCGGCCCTCTTGTGCCGCCATCCACTGGTTGCGCTCTTCCTCCTGGCTGATGCTGGGGAACATGCGCATGGCGCGAGCCTCCAGCTCCGGACCATAATTGGTCTGGTCCGGCACAGGTGCGGAGCGCTCATCCGATCCGCTCAGGTTCAGCGTCGAAGGAGTTTTTCCGAAGTTGGTTTTCGGCGTGTTCTCCTGGGCGTTGGGGTCGTAGGCAGCGCTCTCGCTGTTGTCCGCCGGCGGAGCCTGAGGCGCGCGAGCACCACCTGCCCGCGGACCGGTGGCATCCGGACGGCTCGATCGAGCGAGCGGCGGCATGTCATTGAGCGACTGCGAGCCCCGTGCCGGCACAGAGGGGGAGCCGCCTTCGTTCACGATCTTGCTCAGCGCCTGTGAGGCCCCGACGCTCATGATCTTATCCCACTGGCCGTCGCCGCCGACGTCGAGCCAGCGCGAGAACTGCTGCGGTGAGAGGAGCTTCTGTTCCGGCTGGCCGCCGGGCGTTGTTACCGTGGCGGTAATCATGCGGCCGCCGTTGGCCGGCGCGAAGGTGACGTGCGATCCGTCCAGCACGTTGGCCTGGGCTTTGTTCGCAGCATCGATCGCCGCCCGCATGTCGGCAGGCTTCTGCGGCGTGCCTTCGAGCGCGGTCTTGGCGAACGCGGTCTGGGCGTTGTAGCTCACGCGGTTGGCCTGCATCAGCGCCCATGCGGCTTCGTCGCCGCCGTTGTCGCGGGCGTGCTTCAGCGCCATCAGGTTGCGCTCGCTCGGGTTCATCTTGCCCTCGGGATCGACCATGCGGCCGGCGCCGTCGATGGCTTCCGGGGGCATGGCGTCGGAGCCCATCAGGTAGGCGATGACGCTCTTGATACCGTTCTTGGCGGCCTGCGCCGGGCGTGCCAGCGGGCCGTAGCTCTTGTCCATCAGGCCGGGCTCGTTCTGTCCACCAGGAGCAGCCGGAGCCTCAGCGCCGCCCATGGCAGGCGGCGGGATCGCCGGGTTGCCCGAGTTGTCGCCAATGCCGGTATCGATCGCGCCGCCCTCAGGGAGCGGCACGCCGGAATTGTCGCCACCCTCTGGGTAGGCGCTGGTGTCGATGGCGGCTTCTTCGAGATCGGGGTCCATTATGCCGCTTCCTCTTCGGTATCGATCGCGCCCGTTTCTTCCTCGGGCTCGGCTTCGGCGCGCTTGCCGAATGGGTTCTGGGTCGGGGGCAGGCGACCAGGAGCCGGCTGCAGGGGCTTGATGCCGCTCTCGGACTGGGTACCCGGTACCGCCGGCATGCGGCCGTTCTGGTAGCCTGCGTTGGCCTGCGCGCCGGGGATCGCGCCCTCTTCCGGATCGGCACCGCCGCTGAGGCCGTGCTTCTGGCGGCCGTAGGCGAGGACCGACTTCACCATCTCGGTAAGGCCGGCATAGGGGTCGGCGCCGCCAGCGAAGTCGGGCTCCTCACCCTCCATCGGGATGGCGCCGCCGTTGGCCCAATCGGAGGTGAAGCCCATGGACCAGTCGCCGCCCTGGGTGAACTGCATGCCCCAGCCGCCGATGCCGGTCGTGTCCTGAATACCGCCAACCGGCGGCCGCGAGTTCGGATCGAGCTGGCCGCGGCCATAGGTGGGCTTCGGCGGGGGCGGTGCATACATCAGCCCGTGCGCGTTGACCTCGGGGTTATTCTCGAACTCGGACGCGTCGGGCCCGGTGTTGTTGACCATGCCACCGCCGAACGGTCCGCCGTTGACGGAGGTCGAGCTGCCGCCGGACGCGGCATGGCCGCTACCGAAGCTGCCTGCCTCGGTACCAAACCCGCCGGCGTCGTTGCCTGCGCCGCTGCCAGCTCCATAAGCGCCGCTCTCGGAAAAATCACGGGGCATGTCTTACCTCATCGGTGGTGCGGGACCGCGGGTCGGCTTGGCCGGCGCGGTGGCGTTCTTCATGCGGGACTGCTCGATCAGCTTCTGGAAGAACTCCTGGCCCTTCCACAGCGCGACGTCCTGCGGGATCACGAACTCGTTGGCGTTGAGGCGTGCGGGACCGCTCGGCGACTGCGCCGGGATGTCGTCGACCTGCTGGCCACCGCTCGGGCTCATCTGCTGCGGCACATGGCCACCACCCGGCACGGCGCCGCCCTTGGCGTAAACACCGCCATAGTCGTCGTAGTTGCCAGAATAGTCGCCGGCGTAATAGTCGCTGCTCGGGGTGTAGGTGTCGTAGCCGCCACCGCCGCCGTAATTGCTATAGTCCGTGTAGCTGCTGTTGCCGCCGCCCCAATCCGTGGTGGGGTCCGGCTGATCATAGGTCTGACCCCAGCCTGGATCGTAGTTGTTGGAGGCAGTGTCATAGCCGATGTTGCCCCAGCTGGTGTCGCTGTAGCCGCTGCCGACGTTGCCATAGGTGTCGTCCGGCCCACCATAGTCGTAGGTCTGACCGAAGCCGCTGTCGTTGAACGGGTTGTCCTGATAGCCGAAGTCGCCGTTCCAGACGTCCTGATTGTTGTGGCTGTTGTCGATGTTCATCGAGTAGTCGGCGCCGTACTGATCCTGCGCCGGCTGATAATAGTCATCGAACCAGCTGTTCGGCTGCTGGAACTCGTCGCCCGTGATCGCGCCCTCGCCCTCGAAGGGGCTGTAGCCCTGCGACTGCTGGTTCCACCACGCGCTGTTGTCGGCACCGCCACCGGGGATTTGCATGATGCGCGCCGCGGAGCCGGCACGGATCGGGTTCGCTCGACCGACGTTGGGCCCAGCCTGCGCGTTGCCGTGCACGGGCATCCACGCGGGGCCACCGCTGCCGCCACCGCTGCCGCCACCACCGCCGCCATAGGGCGAGCCACCGCCACCGCCACCGCCGCGCGAGCCGCCACCACCGCCACCGGGGCTGGACGACGATCCGCTGGACTGACCCTGCGACTGCTGCCGGTTGCCGATCGGCGGGAGCTTGATGTCCATCGCCGTCTTCAGATACTCGTTCGCAAGCCGGTTGAGGTTCGCACCGGTGTTGGCGTTCGCGAGGCTCGCGTTGCTGGCTCCGGTGTTGGCCTGGATCGCGGTGTTGTTGACGTTGGCGATTGCGGCAGGCAGCTGCGCGCCGACCTGGACCGCCTGCGTGCGGAGGTCGCGGCCGATCTGCGCGGTACGATCGCGCTGCTGGTTCATGGCGCCGGCGACATTGGCTGAGTTCTGAACGGCGGCCGCCTTGTCGAGCGCAGCGTAGCGGCCCGAGCTGGGGTCGATGCCGTAGGAGCGAAGGCTCTCTTCCGCGCCGCGCAGTGCCGCATCGCCGGCCTGGGCCTGCGTGGCACCAGCCATGCCCATGTCGACCTTCTGGCGGGCAGCCGAGTTGTAGCTGTTGGCCTCGGCGGCGAGCTGGCGGTTCTGGGGGGCGAAGACGTTGTTGTACTGGTCGGTGAGGTTGTTCGACAGGTCGCCCATCTGCTGGGAGACCCGGAAGAAATTGCCGACGGCTTCGTTCGTGATCTGCGAGGTCTGCGCGAAAACACCCTGCGCCCACTGGTTCATCTGCTGAGCGAGGCCGGCAGCGACGGAGCTGAGCTGGTTGATCAGATCGTTCTCATGCGTCGGGATCGCATATGGCGTCGACGAGCTGGACTGCGTGCTGGACTGGAACGAAGATGCCATGGAGAGTTCCTCGAATAGGGCCCCTCCACGCCTACCATTGGGGCCTTAAAGGGTCCTTAACTCCCACCCCCGCCACCCGAGCCGCCACCGGTGGCCGTGACCGTGGTGAAGTCCGCGCCCTGGGGTCCGGTCTTGTCGACCCGGGATGTGACCGGGTTGTTCGAGGTGCCGGAGGCCTGGGTGTCATAGCCAGCTGGGTTGACATTGGCGATCTTGGGCGGCGGGCGGCCATGATACCCGAACACTCGAATGGTCGCGTTGCCGTCGGCGCCGGCGGTCTGCACGCGAAGCGTGGTCAGCGCCCGCGGCACCTTGACGAGGTAGAGCCCGACGAAGGTCGCCTTGGTGGATGGCGGCGTGGTGATCGAGGTCGTGAGGTTGTAGACATTGACCACCGGAGCCGCGGGACCGACCTGCGTGATGACGTGGAAGCTATCGTTGAACATCATCTGCGGGTACGGGAAGCCGCCGACACCATCCTGGAACCGATCGTTCCACAGGGTGGCGTAGGCCTGCGCCTCGGACTGGGTAGCCCAGACACCGGGTGTGCCCGCGAGCTGGGTGCCGTAGGCGCCGATCAGCAGATAGCCGTTGCCCATGTTGACGAGCTTGGCGAGCTGCGTGCCGTAGGTAACGCCATAGTCGGCCGCGATCACATCGTCGAACGTCGAGGCGGTGGGGAACGTCGCCATCGGGTTCCAGACATACCACCGGGTGGACGAGGTGGTGCCCCCGGGGGTGAACACCTTTTTGCAGTCCGCCTTGACATCGAGCAGCTGCTCCTTGGCGCCGAGCAGCAGTCGGACCTGAGGACAGTTCGCCGCGCTTCCGATCATGGTCTTGGTGGCGGTGACCTCGACCACCATGTAGCCACCCGATGCCGGGAAGTTGATGCCGACGATGGTCTCCAGGAAGTCAAATTTGTAGGGACCGCCCCGGGTGTCGATCGCCATTACTTACGCTCCCGGTCCCAGCTCCACAGCTCCTTGGTGGCCTTGTCCGACATCACGAGGCGGTTGATGCGCTCGACGTCGACGTAGACACTGCGGTCCTCGGGACTGAAGATGCGCACGGTCTCGATCACGCGAGCGCTCTCGGCCCAGCGTGTCGGCGGGTCCCTCTTTCCATCCTTGCCCCTGGCACCTTTCGCGCCCTGAACGCCCTGCTGGCCAGCGATGATCATGACCACCTGCCGCATGGAATTTACCGTGGCGGTAAGCGACGCGATGTCAGGGCTCGCCGGCGGGATCGACGGCAGGTCGATCAGGTCGGGTTGCGAAGTGACCGTTACCGGAGGGATGTGACAGACTGAGTATTCCTGGGCCATCAGATGTTCGCCATTGCTTTGACCGAGGTGCCGATCTGGATGTTGGAGATCGGCACGCGGCCGAGGACTTCCCACTGCCACGTCTCGCCCTTGAAGCCCGAGATGATCCGCAGAATTTCCTGCGGCACCCGAACCTCGCGGCAGGTGACTAGGCGGCCCGAGCAGTAGACCTTGATGAACGCGTAGCGATCAGCTGGGAGACTGTTCCACACCGGATCGTCCGTGTCCGCTTCGAGGCGTGTCGCATTGAGCGCCGGCGTCCCTTCCGGGATCGTGAACCAGCATCGCATCGCCTCAAAATTTTTCTTGCTCTTCTGCTGGAACAGCTTCGACTTCCAGTGATACGTTTGTGAGACAGGCGCCTGATCCGTGAAGTCATAGTAGTAAACGCCGCCGTTCTGCAGGACGCATCCGACCGCCGACCACTGGTCGATGAAGATGTTGTCGACATCAAATCCATTGGGTCCGGCGAGGAGTTGAAATCCAAGTCGGTGTCCTCCAGGCTGGGGCCAGATGTCAAACCCGACAGCATCAGCGGCGTTAAGCTCAATAGTGAAACCACGATCAGCGTCTGACGCATCGCCATTCCGTACAACTCCCAGGGCAAAGTAGCTCGATGCCAGCAGGAAGGCGCACAGGTTCTTCTGCGGCGTCAGCTGCTGCCAGCGGTTGCGGGTGATCCAGAGTTCGGTCGTGTTGCTCACCGCGCCATACTGCGTCACGCGGATCAGCCCGTTGGGCGACGCGTAGTAGACACCGTCGTTCGTTCCGACCACCGATCGGCGCGAGTGGCATGGCTCGCTGTTCTGAACCTTGAGCGCGCTCATCGAGCCCGGGCTCACACCGGTTGCGATGTAGGGTGCACCGGAGGTCGCCGCGACCACGCTGTAGCCCGTGACGCCGAGGCCCACGATCGGATACTCGGTGGTCAGCACGTAGCTCGCCGGCCATGCGTGCGGCCGATACGGTTCGCTGAACCAAATCTCGTTGCCCTTCCAGCCGACAGCCATGCCGTTCGGCATCGAGAGCATCCCGAGCAGACCCTCGGGCGGCGGCGTCCAGAGCTGCGACTGCAGCTGAAGGTTGGTCACCACAATGTCGTCGCTGATGATGTCGATGTATTGCGCCGTGGTCACATCCATCTCGGCGACGAAGAAATAGGTCGTCGCGCCGGCCTGCGAGGTCACAGATCGGTAGAGCTTGATCTGCTTGATGTTGCGCGTCACGCCCATCTGGTCGGGTGGCGGCGTGAACAAGTCGATCGTCCACGTCCCGTTGCTCCACCCGGTAACGGTTGTCGCCGGCGACGGGGGGCTCTCTTCGTCGTACTCGGTGACGTAGGTATAGACATAGGCGCGCGCTTCCTGCACCGACGATGAGGTGAGGTTGCCCCACACCTGGAGTTCGCCGAAGCCTCCGACCACGTTGTTGATGATCGCCGGCGGGCCGTTGCTGTAGGTGTTGAGCACGACAGCGCCGGTGGCGCCCGTGTCGTTGGCGAGCTGCCACACCATGTCGGTGTCGGTCATGAAGCCGATCCAGTACTTCACATTCATGAGAAGACCGGTCGGGTTGACAAAGGCGCTGGAAATTTCGTTGCCAGCAGTCACGCCCGCGACCGGCGAGCCGGTGTTGAGCAGCTGGTTCGGCTGGCCATCAAGGTCGTCGTAGACCACCGCGGCGAACTCCGCGAGCGCCACCGTCTCCATCGGCATGGCGCTGATGTCGTTCAGGATCATGTTGCCGTCGGGCGTTACCGGGATGAGGTAAAGAATGTTGCCGCCCGGGTTGCCAGTTGCCGTGCTCGTGCTGGTAGGGAAGCCCAGCTGAACGTCGTCGCCGCCGCCGTCGACGGCAACACCGGGGGAGCATCCAGGCGCAGGGACCCCAAGGAGCCACGCCGGATCACCCGCTTCGATGCGGTCTCGGGTGTTATACATGGGCGCGACGGAGGGGCTGGCGAAGTAGTAGCGGTCAAAGCTGTCGTCCACCACTGGGCTGCGCATGACATCAGTGTCAGGGTCAACAAACTCCAGCCAAACGCTAGGTCCGGTGATACCTGTATCAAACGAGAGGTTGGTGCCTCCCTGGAAGTTCGGGGTAGCGACGTCGTTGTAACGCCATTCAAGGCGCGAGCTGGGCGAAGCAGCGACAAGCGTCGAATTGTAGGCAGCTCCAAAGGTCGGCGCATAAACATGAATGCGCGGAACATCCGTCGCAATCTCGTTCGTGGTGGTCGGCTCGTGCTGATTGATTGCCGGATTGCGCACAGTGCCCGTACCATACCAAACTCCCCTGTTGGTCGCGGCGCCGTTCTCGATCGTGAACGCGGCGAAGAGATGCGTGACGGCATCGACGGCAGAGGCGCCGATCAGCACGTCATAGGCTTCAGCGACTTCATCGCGGAAGGTGTAGACCTCCTCGCCGAGATCGACGGTATCGCCGTCCACCGGCTTGTCGAGCACGTAGAGGATCGCATTGGCGATGTCCTCGCTCTGCCGCGGCAGGCGATACGCGAACTTCGCAGCGCTGTTGAGGAGGGTGTAGAGCAGCTTCGGCGTGCGCCAGCCTTCGAGCGCGCCGGAGAACAGGTAGCCGTTCTCGGAGTAGGACGCCTGATTGTTGGGGATCAGGTGATCGTTCCACGCGGGCAGCATGCCCCCAAACTGTTCGAGCACAAAGGCATCGGGGTTAGTTTGGGGGGCAGGTACTGGCATCTAGGGCCTCAGCGCGTAATGGCCGGGTCCCTCGAATTGAGGCCCGGAACAAAGTCGTTCGGACGATGCACCGGAGTTGTTAAGCCTTCGTTACGGTCCCGCTCGGGGGCGGGGCGGTGAGCCTGCTGCTCGGCGGCCTTCTGCTGGACCTTGCGGCCGGCACCAAGCTCCGCTTCGAGCTGCGCCATCTGGCGCGCGGTGCGCGGCGGCGGAATATACTCGACCGGCTTGGCGCGCTCGCTGTGCTGACGGAGCCCGTCGAGCAGAGCCTCGCGACCTTGCGCGGCGAGGCCGATGATCGAGACAGGCTCACGTTCGGCTTCCTCGGCAAGCTCCTGTTGCTTACGCGAAAGGGCGGCCAAGCGAGCGGCGTTTTGCTCCTCGGCTGCCGCCATGGCCTTTGCCGTCGGCTCGGGAGCCGGTTGCGCGGGCAACTCCACTGACGCTTCCGGGGTCTTGTCCTGAACTGCTTCCATAGTCTTCTCCTGAGTAGGCGAGTTGGGAACCGCCTGAGGCAGCCCGGCGGGCGCCGGGACTGTTACGTTGCGATCGGCCTTGAGTGAAAGGCGGGGTCGATTGCGCATCTGGTTTCCTTTTACTGGGCATCAGGATTTGGTCCGGTTCAGCACGGCGGCAGTGATGCCCATGCCGGTACTGGTGACGAAGATGCCACCGATGATCACGCCAGCCCACTCGGCGGTGAACCCGGTGAGCGGCGGGGTGTAGCCATAGGTGCCCCAGAAGAACTTGTGGATGATGTTGTCCCACACGATCGACTTGTTCATGAAGAAAATCAGTGGGGCGGCGAAGCCACCGACAATGAACTGCAGGAAGCGCGAGCCCGCGACCGCCTGGAGCCAGCCGACCTTCGTCTGGTTGTTCTCAACCTCAGCACGGATGGCACCGAGCGCGACGTCACGGGTCACACCCATGCGCGTCTGGTACATTGCCACCTTGCTGTCCATCCACTTGCCGGCGACGAACTGCACCAGCTTCGAGATGCCGGGGATCATGCCTAGCAGGGTCATGATGATGGTCATTCGTCGTCATCCTTGAGGGCGATCGAGCGCAGTCGAGCGACGATGGTGAGCGCAGAGATGGCCATCAAAACGAACCCGAGGACCTTCGGGTTGGCGCCGAGCATCTCGGTCATCTGCGCGCGGAAGTCCGGATCACCGAGGAACGTGGCGATCGGATCAATCCAGCTGAACAGCTGGCCCACGAGCTGCACGATGTACATCCAGGCGATCACGAGTGAGTTGCCGCACAGCGCCCAGGCCTTCTCCCAGAAGCCATCGGCGACTTCGTAGAAGTGCTTGAGCTGCGGCAGCGCGCGCAAGAACGGGCGCACGAAGAGCCAGTACGTGACGATGGCGCCGGGCAGGATGAGTGCAGCGTAGACCGTGAGCGACATGTTACTTCTCCGGTGGCGCGAGCAGAACCGGCTCCGGCGTTACCGCCACGGTAACATCGGGCGGCGGCGCGAGCACGGCCGGCAGATCGGCCTTGACAACGCGGGTCTGCTTGTAGCGCCAGATCGCGTAGATCGCGACGGCGACGGCCACGCCGATTGCGAGCGCCCAGATCGGGTTGAAGCCACCCTGCACCGCGGTTGCGGTTGCGGAGGTACCACCACCGGCGGCGACAGTGCCCTTCTGCTTGGCGGTTGCCACCTTCGGAGCAGCGCCGGACATCACGCGCTTTTGTGCGTCGACCCAGATCGGATCAGCGACAGGCATGGGCTTGCCGGCTTCGTGGGCGGCCTGCACCTTGAGGAACGTCACGCCGTTCGGGCCGCGCCAGAACTCGTCGTTCATGACGGTGTTGCGCGTCATGCTCGGAATTTTGCGGGTCACATGGGTGATGTAGGCCTCGACGTGATTGCCGCCGGACCAAATTTTCAGCGCTGCCGCCAGCGTCTTGTTGCGGTAGTTCTGGGACGAGCGCCACAGATCGAGCTGCGCGCAGATGCCCCCGACCCACTCCTCGAAGATCGCGATCTTGTTCCCCTTGCCGTTGCCACCTTGTCCGGTGCCATCGTTCAGGTAGACCCAGCTCTTCGAGCCCCACTTCGTGGCGCGAGCGTTGGGCCACATGGCGCCGGGGTTCTTATAGCGGATTGCTGCGGGTTCGCGGGCCATCTGAATACCTCAGGTTGCGACGATGTAAAATTCGATGCTGTCGTTCTTGATCTCGCCGCGGCTGTCCGTGAATTGCACAAGCACGGTAAAGACTTCCTGAACGGCACCGCCGGCGAGGAAGAACACGATCGCTTGAGAAGGCGTGATCGCGACCCCACTGATCACGACACCAGTAGGTGCGGGATCGTTGGCCGGATCGAGCTGCACGGTCAGGTTGGTCTCGGTGAGGGTCGCGTTGACGTCCTCCAGGAAGTCGGAGCAATCGATCGTGTATTTGATCTTGTTGCCCGCACCGTGCGAGCGGCGTCCAAGGGTTGGCTGGGTGCTCATGGCGGTTCCTTACGACACGGGGCGGGCGGTGATGTTCGCGGCGCCATACGGCGAGCCGGTCGGGGCCCAGAACGCATAGACTAGGCCATAAACCGTGGCCGGACCGTTAACCCGCACCAGGGGTGAAGCCTTCACGTTCGTCGCAGAGTTCGACAGCGTGGACGTCTGTTCGTAGGAACCGAAGCCGAGGTTGAACGATGACGGGCTCGTTGCGACACCCGTTAGCACGGTGCCGAAAGCGCTGGTGGGCTCCGTCGACGGCAGGGTCAGCGACGTGATGGTCTGCACATCCCACGCGCCCTCGCCCAGCGCGAGCGACACCATCTGGGTGATCGCGCCCTTGATGAAGAAGGTCGAGGCACCGTTCGCGAGCGAGTAGGAGCGGCCGCCAGAGGACGAGCCGGCAGGTCCGGTCGGTCCGGTCACGCTGGCCCCGGTCGCGCCGACTGCGCCTGGGATACCTTGCGGGCCGGCGGGACCCTGCGATCCAGCGCCGCCGACGGGTCCGGTGGGTCCAGTCACGCCGATGCCGGTCGGACCCGTGGGGCCGCCGAGAGGTCCGGTCGCGCCAATGCCGCCCGTCATGCCGGTGGGTCCGGTCGCGCCAAAGCCCGTCGCGCCGGTGCTGCCAGTCGGGCCGGTGTTGCCAGTCACGCCGGTGGCGCCAGTGTTGCCCGTGGGACCGGTACCAAGCGGGCCGGTGTTGCCAGTCACGCCGGTGGCGCCGATGCTGCCCGTCATGCCGGTGGGACCCGTGGGGCCGGTACCGAGCGGGCCAGTGCTGCCGGTCACACCGGATGGACCCGTGGGGCCGGTACCTAGCGGACCCGTGTTGCCAGTCGCGCCGGTCCCGCCGGTGGGCCCGGTCACACCCGTCGAGCCGGTCGGGGAGCCGAGTGGTCCGGTGGGGCCGGTGTTGCCTGTCACGCCGGTGGCACCGGTGGCACCGGTGGGTCCGATGATCGAGATCATCAGGCCCGTCGCGCCGAACGCCGACGCCGCGCCGCCGTTCGTGATGATGCCGAACCGGACATGGTCGAAGCGAATTTCGCCGCTGCTTGTGTGCTGCGAGAAGATCACATTGAATTGACTATCGAGCACCCCGTTGCTCACGAAGTAGTGAAACGATCGGCGGTCGTGGTGCAGGACGATGCCGTCGCAGACCGCGGGTCCGCTATCGACCGTCGCCGTCGGCACGGACGCGAGCACCTCGTTCTCGGCAAGCCAGCTGTCGCAGTCCACCGTATACCGGATGCGATCACCAACCTGCTGCGTCTTGGTGTAGAGCAGCATGGATCACCTCGCCGGTACGGTGAAGGTCCGCGGCACAGGTTGGACGACGAACGTGCGCGAGGGCGCCGGCACCGTGAACTCGCGGTTCGGTGCGGCTACGACAAAATCTGGTGAGCTGTCTGCCATCAGTTGATCACCGTTCCAAAGCCCCGGATGACAGGCGGCGGCGGTGCGCCACCAGCGAGCACGTCGACGGAGAACATCCACGGCGTCTCGCTCGGGCTGCCGGTGAGCGTCTGCCCGCTGAGCGCGGTGGGCTGCACCTTGTAGCCGCCCACCGTATAGGTTCGGTTGCTACCAGAGACCGGCTCGTTATTGACCGGGCCCATGTCGGTATATCCGGACGGCGACGCCTGCGTGAACGAAGCCGCGCGCGTGGTCTGGTGCGTGATGACCAGCACATCGTTCGCGTCCCAGGCGATGCCGCCGACGGACGGCGAAGAGCCGGCACCGATGTTGCCTGCTTCAAACGGGAGACCAGCGTTGGTGTCCCACGGGTTCGCGGTGTCGAATACCCCTGTCACGGAGAAGAGGATGAGCGTGCGGGTGTTGAGCGAGTTGTCGGTAAACGAGATGTTCGCAGAGGAGAGCTGCGAAGCAGCGTATGCCCACCATACTTCCTGGGTCGTGACCGCACCGCTGCCGTCGGTCTGGCTCTTCGTGGAACGCTGCACCCACGTCAGACCGCCGCCAGTGACGGCCGACACCGAGCACGCCGCGCTGCTGCACAGGGCGATCAGCGCCACGACGATACGACCAGCACCGGAGTTGGAATAGGCGCCAAACCCGTTGGTCACACTGACCGAGACATTCTCTGCTGCAATCGCCATTAGAGCCTCGTGACCTTGAGCGCGCAGGTGACCCGCGTGATCGTGGAGCAGCTGTTGACATTGAACGCGAGGACGTCACCCGCGGCAAGCGAGGTGGTCCAGCCGGTGAGCGTGGTGTCTTCCGACTTCTTCGCAGCCGAGATCGTTGGCGGCGCGCTCGCGGTGATCTTGTCGCCAGATGCCGGATGCGTCGGCGGATCGAAGTCCGTGTAGGTGCAGCGGAAGATGTCCACCACCACGCTGCCGGTCTGATCGGCGAGCAGAGTGTTGGCCGTGATCACGCAGGCGAAGTCGACGCGCAGATAGCCAGCGATGCCGGTACCGATGACCGCACCGACGCCGTCGATGACGAACTCCAGGCCGGCAACCTGGGACGGCCCGGTCGCACCGGTGGAGCCCGTTACGCCGGCGGTGCCGGAGGGACCAGTGGGGCCGGTCGGGCCGCCGCTCGGGCCAGTCACGCCGGAAGGACCCGTCGGGCCAGTGCCAAACGGTCCGGTGTTGCCAGTCGGGCCGGTGGCGCCGAGGGCATCGAGGCCAGTCGGACCGACGTTGCCCGGAGGACCCGTGTAGCCAGTAAGGCCACGAGGACCCGTGCCGCCGGTCGGACCCGTGGTGCCTGATCCGGTCGCGCCGGTGGGACCGGTGTTGCCGGTGGGCGCAGGTGTGCCGCTCGGGCCGGTGTTGCCCGTCGGACCCGTGGGGCCGCCAGACGGACCCGTGGGGCCGCCAATGACCACGACCGGCATCGCCATGATTGCGGCTGGTTCTACGACCTGGACCATCTCAATTCTCCGTGACGCCTTGACTGATGAAGAGATGCCCCTGCATCAGCAGGACGCGGACCGGCGGGACGCTCTCGTCGAACATGATGAGGTCGTAGACATAGTCGTTGACCGGGAGGGCCGCCTGCAGGGCGGTGTCGCTCACGTTGAGGTGGAGCACGCGCAGCACAGCATCGTCGACGATGATCTCGCTGTTGGCGTCATCGAGCGTGAGCAGCGGCGTGACGTCATCGCGCGAGGCCTTGATCTCCAGGATGAAGTGTTGGCCGGTGAAGCTCCACGACGTATCGCCCTCCGTCCCGAACCGGAAGGCATCCTGGAGCGTGGCGTTGTTCGACGCGTAGATGTTGACGCATGCTGCTGTGCGGGCCATCAGAACCTCCGATCGCTACCGCCGCCGGTCGCGGGCACACCGCTCTGCTGGCTGTCGGTGCGGAACGATTGCGGGAAGCGCCATGCCTGCGTGCCGTTCGTGTTCGCGCGCAGCTTGCTGACACGAGCGCGAGCGATGGCGTCACGGAAGCGCTTGAGATGGTAGGAGGCCATGCGCTCGTTGGCATAGCTCTTGTTGGGCTGCGACATCATCTTGCCGAGGAGCCCGTCGAGAATACCGACGTGCCAGATCGGCAGGACCCAGTCGGGCGCGACTGGCATTTGATCGCGCTGCGTCGGGAGCGCGCAGTTCGTCACGACCTCAGCATAGTAGGTCTGGTCGCTGTTCGGTGCGTACCCGAGCAGCAGCTCGCCGATGTTCGGCATGACCGCCGGCACCGGGTAGCCCGCGGCGTCGGAGACCATCACAAGCCGGATGATCTGGCCCTCGTTGACCTGCAGCGGGTAGACGCGCGAGGTCGTGACGGCGTTGACCAGAACGGTCTGCGTCCAGCACGAGCTATCGTTGAAGAACTCGGTGAGCACGTCATACAGCTCACCCTTGAGACCCTTGTCGGACACGCCGACGAGCTTCACGGTGGCCTGAGTGATCAGCTGATCCCAGTCTCGTTTCTCGATGGCCATTATGCTGCTCCCGGTTGCGGCGCGCTGGGCGTGGGCTTGCCGACGAGCATGGTGTTGAACAGGTTGAGGAAGGCGGACGCGCGGGCATCCTGGATGTCTTCTTGGTCGCGCATCAGCGCGTGCGCCACCATGCCGTAGAGGATCGCCATGCGGAACGGTTCTTCCATCTGCACCTCGGTGCCGTCCTTGCCCTGGAAGCTCTGGACGCCCTTCTTGCCGGGCGCGCATTTGTTGTAGAGGAACAGGTCGGCGCGCAGCCGGCGCGCTTCGAGCAGCGTCACGTTCATCGCGACCACGAGACTGTCATCATCGTATCGGTACGGCGCGATCGTGTCCTGCAGGAGGACGCGCCCGTCGTCGATGTAGTCGTTGATGGTGTCGAGCGCTGAGGACATGGACGGACCCGCCAAAGAAAAGCCCCCGCAGCATTACCCGCGGGGGCCTTAATCTTTGGTTTACAGACCGAGCAGCGCTTAGCTGTTCGGGGTCACCTGCGCCTGGACCAGCGCCTTGCCGTCGACGACCTGATAGCCGTAGACCTGAAGGCCGCGGAGGATTTGACCGAAGGTCAGCTCCGACCGCAGGGTCTCCACCTTGCTGATCTGCGAGGCGAAGGTCAGTCCGTGGGCATGGCCCGCGAAGATCGGCCACTCGCCGGCGTCGAAGTTGGCGGCGTCGGTGCTGTTGTTCGGCAGCAGGTTGGAGATGTAGATCGTGAACCGATCCACCATGCCCAGCCGGCCGTTGCGCAGCATCGAGACGCTGTCACCCGACAGGTATGCCTGACGCAGTTCGGACTGTTTGATCATCCGGCCAGCCCACGACGGCATGACGACCCAGCGGCCGACTTCCGGAATGTTCTGTTCGTCGAGCACCTGACCCATGCGCATCAGCACGTCCAGGAGTTCGATGTCGCCGACGCCCGGGTTCTTGGAGACCACGCTGAGCGGGGTACCCTTGACACCGAGGTTGATGTTGCCCGTGATGGCGCCCGCCGAGATGCCGCGGTTGGCCGCGACCATCTGGTTGACGATACCATCGAGCACATCGCTGTCGACCGTGATCTTCAGCTGCTGCGCCGCGTCGTCCGACCACATGGAGAGGACGTTCAGATCGCTCTGAATTTCCATCACGTCGTCGAGGATCAGCGAGAAGTACTTGCCGTTGCCGATGTACAGCTCGACGGTGCCGCCGGTCGGGCGGTCGAGGCCGAGCAGGCCGTCGGACTTGTAGTCGTGGATGGTGATCGTCGGCTTCGTGCGGATTTTGACACGATCGCCCTTGTTCTTGATCTCGCCTTCGTAGTCGGTATTCGAGATCGCGGCGAGCACGGTGCTCGCGTAGAACTTCTCGACGAGCTTGCCCGACCAGATTTCCGGGATGAAGCCCGTGGTCTGGAGGGAGTTGCCCGAGCTACCTACCGGGTAGATGGCTGGCGAAGAGCCCGACGTTGCGCCGGGAAAACCTGCTGAGGGAATGGGCATGGCTGAAAGCCCCAATCTGTGGGGCTCGTAAGCCCCGGGTTATCGGATACGCCCTTCTCTCTGTGCCGCCTGAAGATCAGCTTCGATTTGTCTGTACTCGGCTTCGCGGCCGGCATAGACGCCTTTGCGGCTGTCATCATAGAACTTGGAGATTTGGGCGCGGGTGTAGATCGGCTTTTCGCTGGGCACCTGGGTGTCTCCCGATGCCGGCCTAGCCCTGCCGGGGGCTGCGAGGGTCTCCAGGTTCACAGCAGCGTGTCGAGGAGCGGGACCGGGGTCCTGCTGTTCGAGCTGTTGCGCCGGAGCTTGCATGCCCGTGGCGTGTGCTTCCGCAATAAAGTCCTTGAAGAGCGCGATCGTCTGCGGGGCATTTGCGCCGTCGACTGCCGCCTTCAACATGTTCCCTCGTAGCTGACCAGTGTAAACGTTCGGTAAACGCAGCCACGACTTGAACTGGACGGAGGTGTTGATCTGCCGCCAGTTGGGGATGTCACGATCGAGAACCTGGAAGAGTTCGCGCTTGCTCGTCGACTGCACGCGCTGCGTCAATTGCTGGTTCTGCGCCCGCAATTGTTCGAGTTCGGGGGTCACGCTCTCGCGCGCGGCGCGGCGTGCGAGGTCGATCAGCTCATCGCCGTAGGCCTCCCGGTCGGCTTCGGTGATCAAGTTACCGTGATCACCCCCGCGAGCACGAATTTGTTCTTGCGTCGGCGCCTGCTGGTTCTGCAGCAGGTTCTGGGTGGAGACCAGCTCCTGCCCGAGCTGGCGCATCTGTTCCTCCATGCCGGCGCATTCCCGCACCTTGGCCTGGAAGCGTCCCTGCATCGACAGGAAGCGGTGGCGCCATTCCTCGGCGGTGACGTTCTGGTCGGCCGCCGACGGCGCGGGGTGCTGTTGGTCGCCCTGCTGCGCGACGAAGTTCTGGGCCTGTGCGGCGCGCGCGGCTTCGGCCTCGGCAGCCTGGGCATCGAGCTGGGCCTGGGACGGCTGGTTGACCGGCGCGGGCGGGGGCGGCTGCGGCAGGTCCTCCTTCTTCGGCGCGGGCGGCTGGTTGTCGTCGCGCGGGTAATACTGGCGATGCAGCTCCTCGGCAGCCGACGCGCCGGCGGCGACGTGATCGGGGATGCGCACGTTCGGGTCGATCGAGGCGGGGGTGGGATTGGTGATCTGCTTGAGACCTTCGTTGGCTGACATCAGGGCTGTCCTTGTGCGGTGGGGGGTGCGGAATGGCCGGCGGGATGGCGAAGCAACTTGAGCAGGTGCAGGAATGCCTGCGCCCGACCCTGTGCGTTGAGGATTTCGGATTGATCGGCGCTCGTTACCGCCACGGTAACTTCGGTCGCGTAGGCGTCGAACACCTGACAGAACTCGTCATACTCTTTCGGAGCGGCGATCTGCAGGCGGTGCGCGTATTGGGCTAGGATGTTGCTCGGGCTAAAGGACTTCAAGCGATACCGTTTCCGCTCCAATGGCCGGAACCGAGCCCATCAGGGGCGGGAGCAGGTCGCTGGGGCTGTGCCATGGGGGTGGCTTTGCCGTAGGACTGAAAACTCGCGGGGCCACCACCGGTGGCGGCTGCGGGCAGGGTGCGCTGGGACGAGCCTTTGTTCGGCGCGTTGTCCAGGGTGCCCTTACGGGAATGCGGGGCGAGGGGGGTCATGTCTTTCTTGAACATCAGATGCCTCCGAGGCGACCGCTGCTGTCACCGGGACCGAACGGAGAGATCGGCGGGGGCGTGTCGAACCCGCGTTCCTTCTTGCCATAGTCCCGAGTGTTCTTGAGGTGAGGCTTGGGAGCCGCACCAGATGGCCCGACGCGCGACGGTCCGCCCGAGCTGGGGACAGCCGCCGGTTTACCCGGGCCGCGTGAGCTGATACCGCGTGCCATTATCGGGCGCTGGTAATGCCGGCCTGGGCGGGCATGGCGCCTGAATAGCCGAACATCTTGCCGGAGCCACCCTTGGCGAACTTGTCGCCCGGTGCGGAGCCGGAGCCCTTGTCGGTCGTGCCCGCGGCCTGCGGGCCAGCGGCCTGCTCACCGAACATGTGGGTCTTGCCACCTTTGGCGAACTCGACGTTGCTCTCGGTCTTTTTGGTGAACGCGGCCATTGGAAAGTCTCCTTGGGAACCTTGGTCGCGTTCACCTAAGCGCGTGGGGATTAAAAACCCCTTAACGCTTGACCATCAGCAGGCGCTCGGCCTTGTGCGTCGTGAACTCCTCGATCTGCACGCCCTGCGGGAAGTGGCGATACATGTGGATCAGATCGTTGTTCGGCACCTTGTAGGGGCAGACGTCCTCGACCGCGTAGACGCCGTCGCGCTTCAGGTAGGGGAACAGATCGCACAGCAGGTTGAGCTGCGGCAGCGGATCGTGCACGGCGTCGTCAACGATCAGGTCGAAGTCGCCGCCGAACCGCTCGATCACCTCGTGCAGCTGTCCGCTGTTGTAGGCGTCGCACTGCGCCGTCCGGATGCTCTGCTGGTCGTTGAAGATGAAGCGGTTGTCGTAGTCGATGCCGAAGATCGCCGCGTTCGGGAAATAGTCCCGCCATGCGAACAGGCTGGCGCCGACGACGTTGTTGGGGATGTCGCGGAAGCCGCAGATGCCGATCTCCAGCACACGCTTCACGTCGAAGCGCTTCTGCTCCAGATATTTTTCGTAGGCGGCGGTGTAGCCCCAGATGCCTTTGTCGGTACCGTATTTGGTGAATAGGCTTTCGAGATAGGTGTCCATCAGCGTAGCTCCAGGTTGTCAAACATTGAAACGTTGTGATCGGCCTTGTACCAGTGGAAGGGCAGCTTGTGCTGCGCCTCGACACGGGCCCAGGTGTTCACTTCCCACTCGACGTTCTTCGTCGACGAGATATGCTTGCGCGCCGCGACACGGCACTCGAAGTCGAGCTGGTCAACCAGCTTGCGCGGAACGGCGAGGACGGAGCCACAAAATCTCCAGCACGGATAGGCACTCTCAATAGCGACAGGACGCTCTTGCCAGCAGCCGGGCGCGTAGATCGCCTTGTCATCGAGCTTCTCCATGAACTCGTAGATGGCTTGGTTGTTGACCCCGGGCAGGCGGAAGATGCCGTAGTCGACCCACACCAGCACGTCGGCGTCGGGGTCTTCGTCCGCAGCCTGCACCAGCCACGATGTCTTCTGGTGGTTGACGCAGTGATACACCAGCGAGTTCTTGCTGGGGTTGTCGTGCTCCGACGACTTCGGCGTGAACGGAAGCGTGTTGATGTACTTCGTCAGCCACAGGTCCTTCGGGTGCATGTAGAAGGCCTTCTTCTGAACGGGGACCCCGCTCAGCTTCTCCCCCAGCTCGCCGTACTCGACGGCGCTGCGGGGGTGTCCGGGGATGGGTACGTAGCCGGTGACGAGTTTAACCTTCATGGAATTTCCAGATCATGCGTGAGACTTCTTCGATTGACACGGTCGCCACGTGGGCTTCCGCATCGCGGACACCGAACGACAAGATCAGATCGTCGCCGTTGGGATGCTTGGCGAGGCCAGCGCAGAACTCGATCTGGCGCTCATAGAACACGAACGGCAGGCTGAGCCGGAACAGACGGCCCTCGCCATCGAACCACGCGAAGCGATGCCAGTACGTGCGCTTGTTGTTGGTGGGGTCGTTGGCTGCTTCGTGCACCACGGCGAGGTAGCCCGCCTTGAACGGGATCAACTGCGACGAGCCGCTGATCTGGTCAGCTGCCACCTTGATGTCGAACTTCTCGACGGGGGTCTGACGCGGCAGCGCGCGATCGAGCCCGGCGAACGGAGTGATGATGGTGTCCAGCCGATAGATGAAGCGCTGGTCGTGGAAGTGCATCCAGTTCTTCTCGTTGACCGAACCCATGTCCACAACCCGCCAGCGGTCAACGCTCATGGTGGGGGTGTCGAGATTGTAGCTCACCGAGCCGATGACCTGCTGGCAGGTCCCCTCGTAGCTCAGCTCGCGGACGCAGGCGTTGAAGTGAAGCTGGCCGTTGTAGTGCCAGAGCCGGACGTCCTCCAGCCCGATGACCATGTCCCAGGCGGGCTCGGGCCGGCTCCAGAGCAGCTCGCTCGACTTGTAGACATTCAGGTTGTCGTCGAGTTTTACAATGAAGTTGCGGGTGACGATCGGTGCATCGCCGCACTGCTGCTCGCCGATCATATAGCGGCCGTGCTCGTCGATCGTGTAGTTGACACAGCGGATGTTGCAGTAGACGTGGTCGGCGAACTGCTCGACCGCTGGGTTCATCGCCGTGTAGCCTTCCGGCGCGACGAAGTCGAGGCGCTTGCCCTTGAACGACGGGCAATAATGGCTCAGCGGCAGAGTGTACCAGAAGAGGTTCGACCGCGCGCTCGCGCGGACTTCCGCGTTGCACGTTGGATCGAGCGCGAGATCATCCGTAACCTGGAACGCGCAATTGCGCTCTTTAGGCTCATAGTATCCCGTGACCGAATACTCGTAGCGCAGGCCGTGGCTATAAACAAAATCGTTGACAAAGAGGAGGTCATTGGGTCTCGGGATGTTCATGCCGTGCTTGGCATAGAGGTTGGCAATGCTGTTCATGCCCTTCTCGCGATAATGCTTCGCGAGGTCGTAGAGTGGCTCCGCCCGGGTTGGTCGGAAGTTGAAGGCATCGTTCAGGCCGGAGACGTAGGCGCTGTCGAGCCCGCGGTCCTTCCAACAGCCGGCGATCCCCATCATGGCGCTGTGGGTCTCTTCATCCCAGCCGCCGAGGTCGACACGGCGCTGGTAGGCGGCGATGGCCTCGATCGGCCGACCCCAGTCGCGATAGCTGTTGCCGAGGTAATACCAGTAGCGCCCGTTGTTGGGTTCGCTCCTAAGGCCTTCTTCGAGCAGTGTCACGTCGCGCTCGAATTTATCGGCACGGTTGGCGCCGTCGGCGTGGTCGATGAAGTGTGCGCCCTTGATCATGCCCTGCGAGGGAATGTCGATGTATTCGTGGGTGACGCCGACGTAGGGCGGCTTGCCCCAGGTCAGGTTGACGACGCGGCGGTTGGCGTAGCTCACCACGCCACCCTTCTGGATCATGTCGTAGGAGGCGTCGGCGCCGGAGAGCCGATGGAAGACCTTGGGGTCCTCGACAACAAGCTCCATGTCAGCGTCCATCATCAGCGCAAACTGGCACCACTGCAGCTGGCCCTTGCCGTTGCGGTTCTGCGCCAGCTCGAACGCATCGTTGCGCGCCTGGGAGAAATTCTCGAACGTGCCGACGACGATCTCGTAGGGCACGCCGTCGTCCTGGCACAGGCGTTTGATCTTGTTGATGGTGTCGTCGGTCGATCCGGTATCGAGGATCACCACTGACTTGACGTAGGGCAGGACAGACAGAAGGCAGCGGTCAATGCGCGCGGCCTCGTTCTTGACAATCATGTTCAAGCAGAGCGATGGCTTCATGGCAGGCGTCCTGAGTTGGGGTTCAGGGTTATGACGCTAGATCAGCCGTTCGAGATACGCAAGCAGTTTGCGCCGGTGCAGCCGGGCAGTCGCCAGACGGCGCCGTTGATCTGCGGGTTCTCCGTCGGCGGGGACCACACGTTGTCCTCGACCGGTCCAGGTGCACCCACGATACCGCGTTGTCCAGTCGTGCCAGAGGGTCCGGTGGCGCCGGTCGCGGACTGCGCGCCGGTGGGGCCATCACGACCTGTTGATCCGCCTGTCGGTCCGGTGTCGCCGGTGCGGCCCGTAGCGCCGCGGCCGGTGTTGCCGGTCGGACCGGTGCGGCCGCGATAGCCGGTGGGTCCGGTGACGCCGGGTCCCATCGCGCCGCGGTTGCCCGTTGCGCCGGTGGAGCCCGTCGGTCCGGTCGACGCCGGGTTGCTGCCGGTGGGTCCGGTTGCACCAGTCGATCCCTGATAGCCCGGGATGTTCTTCGTGTTGACGAGATCGACCGCGAGCTTGAGGACAGCCGGAATGCGGTTGTCGTCATAGGTCTCCGGCAGATCGGGATCAGGGATGATCGGAGGAACGTTGGTCATGTGCGTTCCCCTTAACCAGCCGAGACGGTGAGCACGCCGCTGTTATTCCAAACCTGCCCGTTGACGTGCGGGTCGGAGGTCGGCGGGATGATGATCTTGGCGATGGTGCCGGTCGGTCCGGTGTTGCCGGTCGCACCCGTGGCTCCGCGCGCGCCGGTCGGGCCTGTACGTCCGAGGCCCGTGGGACCGGTCGCACCCGTGGCTCCAGGGCTCGGGCCGGTTGCGCCGAACGGACCTGCGGGACCCGTCGGGCCCGGTCCAGTCGGGCCGGTGTTGCCAGTCGCACCCTGCGCGCCATCCGGGCCAACCACATAGCCCGTCGGGCCGGTTGCTCCAGTGACGCCGGTGGGTCCGGTGTTGCCTCGCGCGCCGGTCGATGAGCCGGTCGGGCCGGTTACGCCGGCAGCGCCCGTGGGGCCGCCGACCGAACCTGAATTGATGGCGTCGACCACTTCCTTGAGGACGCGGCCGAGAGTGTTGCGATCGTAATTGCGCGAGCTGAGAATGGGCATTTGGTCGTCCCCTGCCAGTAACTGGACCTCGGCAAAACGCCGAACATGTTCCGGGTCTATCGTTCAATCCCTACCAACCCCTTAACCCCAGGGGTTGAAGCCGGACGGAGCGGCGTTGACGAACGGCGCCGCGGTGTCGATCGTGACGTTGCCGGTGTTCTGGACGAAGGCCAGCGGGAAGATCGCGGTCGCACCGCCGACGGACGACGTGATCGCGATGCCGCCGGTGCCGGTGGCCGGGTTGGCCGTGCCGCTGGCGTTCCAGTTGCCTGCATCGTACCTGAACCACATCAGGCGCGCGTCGAGGTCGATCGCGACACCGACCACCTTGCCTGAGGGCACGCTACCCATGTTGCCGCCGCCGTTGGCGATGCCGCCCCAGTTGAGGACGGTCATCGAGTTCGCCTGCGAATTGTCGTTCAGGGTGTAGCTGGAGTTACCGACGCCGCAGGCGCCGTTGTTGTTGAACAGGACGGTCGGAAACTCGAAATAGTACTTGCCCGTGGTGTGGGACAGCGTGCCGCGGCAGCCGTAGTTGCCCGCGCCGCCACCGTTGAAGGTGAGGTCGGAGTTCGTCAGCGTCGAGCCCGTCGTCTTGTCCGCAGAGTTCCAGGTCGATGGCGGTGCCGCGTAGGTGAACAGGCCCGTGCCCGTGCCGGAGCCGGCCGGGGTCGTGACGACGACGTCGGTCGCGCCCGCAGCGTGGGCGGGGGACGTCGCAGTGATGGTGGTGTCGTTCACCACGGTGATGCCGGTCGCGGCGCTGCCGCCGATGGTCACTGCCGTGGCGCCGGTGAAGTTCTCGCCCGTGATGGTGACGGACGTGCCGCCGGCAGTCGTGCCGCCGGTGGGGTCGATGCTGAGCACGACGGGCGGCAGCGCGCCGCCACCGTAGCCGTCAATGATGATCGTCGGCAGCCCAGCGATCCCGGTACCCGCGAAGCAGACCGTGGCGAACGTCCCGGTCGGGCCGCTGGCGCCGGTCGGGCCAGTGATCTGGGCGAACGTGGGAAAGCGGCCGTAGTCGATGCCGGTCGGGCCGGTCGACAGGATGTTGACGTTCTTGAACAGGCCGGTCGGGCCCGTGGGTCCGTCGAGGACAAATACCGACTTCATCCGACGCCTCCGCTAACCGGCTTCGCGCCGGACCCAGGCTGGACGCCGGTGAGGTGGGTCTGCGGCCCCATGCTATTCGACAGCTGGCTGGGCTGCGAGCCCTGGGCCTGCTTGGCGCGTTCCTCGGTGCCATCCTGCGGGTGTTGTCCACCCAGGTCCATGTCCGGGTTGTTGGTGGTCGACGTGCCGCCGGGGTTCTGCTGCTGCATGCCCGGGCGTTCCGGATAGCCGTCCGGCATCTGCGCGCGAGCAGCGAGCGCACCTTCGGTGAGCTGGCTGGTGATCTTCTTGACACCGCTCTCGACGCCCTGCGCCACCGCCTTCTGGACGGCTTGGTCGATCGCACCCTGGCCGGAGGCGGCCGCCTTCTTGTCGGCTTCGACCATGCGGTCAATCATATCCTCGGGCGGGACGATCTCCTCGCCGGGCATGCCGATCGTGGTCGAGACCGAGCGCAGGATCACGGAGCGCCCCTTGATGCCCATGATCTTCTGGTCGGTCGGGTTGTTGGTCGCGGTCAGGAACTCGATCTGGCGCTGGCGGAGCGTCTCGCGCTGGATCGCGACGTTGACACCCTGCACGGTCAGGCGCTCGTTGCCGGTCAGCAGTCCGCTCTCATCGGTGAGGAGGAGCAGGTCCTGCAGCTGCAGCATCGAGCCTTCGATGATGTCGCGGTCAATGTTCGCCGACACCGTCTGCAAAATCTTCGACGCGTTGCCCATCAGCATCGCGAGGCCGGACGCAGTTCGACCCGCGCCGCCGCCACCGGAGCCACCGACATACTTCGGGATGGCTGAGACGTCGTCGGCAATCGAGACAAACTCCTGATAGACCGCGATCAGCTGCTGCGCGTTCGAGGCCGGCATGAAGAAGCTGATGGGCTGCTTGCCCGAGCTGGTCATCGGATCGTTCCGGACGTGCCAACGCTTCCATGGGTACATGTCCTCGCCGTTTTCCTCCGGCGCCAGCATGTCGTCATTGACGACGACCTGGGGGCCCGAAGCGATGGCAATGTTGTTGATCAGCGCGCGCAGCGTTGCGTTCGCGCTCTCCTGGAGATCGGTGAGCAGATCGGTGAGGCCGTTGCCTACTGGTGTCCCCGGCACCTTCTCGAACGAAGTAATAAAATAAGGGTGGCGCTGTCGCGGTGAAGGCGACATGTGACACTTGATGACGTGGCTTCCGACGACCCATACCTGCACGTGGTAATCGCGCAGCTCGTCGGGAACAGGCATTCCATAATCCTGCAGAATGCGGCCCTGAACATTGCCGTTGAACTCCATCATCGAGATCATGCCGGAGCGGTTCCAGGCCGGGTTCTCCCGGTTCTCCAGCACGCTGCGCTCGGCGTCGGTGGTGTCCCAGTTGTCGTAGAGACCGCCGCGGCCATACTCATCGAGCACAGCCCTGATCTCGGCGGTGTTGTAGCCGGGCAGGTCGAGCAGATCGTTCAGCTCGGCGCGAGTGACGCGCAGCTTCTCGATCACATTTGCGTTTTCGATGTCCGCGACGCCGGGCGTGAACCACAGGTCGAACGGACTGACCCGGTTCCAGGTCAGCGTCGGGGTCTGCTTGATCGACGGCTGTCCGCCTCCGGGCGGCCACTGCACCGACGGGATCACCTTGACGACGGGACCCTTGATGCAGGCGAACGGGAAGATGGTAAGGTCCACGAGGAACTCGGCGAGCGCGTGATAGTAGCCGCCCTTGTTCAGCATGTCCTGGATTTTGTCGCCGCTCGTGCGGGCCTGATCGGTGGCCTTGCGCTTGGCCGCGTCGGTGGCCTGCTCCATGAGCATGCGCTTGCGCTCGGACAGATCGCCGGGCGACGGCGGCTGACCCAGCTTCTGGGCGACCTGCATGGCCTCCGCTTTGACCAGCGCCTCGATCTTGGCGATGATCTCGGGCGGCACCTCGGGGTTCTTCTCGGGCTGCAACGACCACGGGATGTCCTGCCCCAGGTAGATGTCGCGGAGCAGCGACGTCGCGGCGCGGCACTTCTGCGCGATCAGCCGGGCGAAGACGGTCGAGCCGCCCTGCTTGGTGATGTCAGCGAGCTTGGTCGGATCATACTGGCCGTTGAATGAGCGCAACGCGGCGAGCATGCGGTTGCTCCAGCCGGCCTGCGTGTTGCGGTGGTTCCGGAAAATCTCGAACTGGCCTTTGACGTAGCCGGCGAGCTGCGGGTAGGCGGGCTGCGCGGACATCGTCGCCGCCTGCGCGGCCGCGGCTTTCTGCGACGCAGCTTCTGCCAGCTGCTTCTCCAGTTCGGCTGGACCGGTGAACTGGATGACGCCGTTTTGTCCGAGGTCTGCCATTGGATATTCTACTCGCGCGGGTTCCCATAACGCCCTCGCATGGCTGGCCCTAAAAACTCCTTAACGACGGAAACGTTAACCTCTTGCTGGCATCACTGGAGGCCTCAAACGGGAGTGCGGGTCAGTGGAACAGAACGTCAGCAGCACCATCAACCAGTGGGTCGGAAACATCTTTTCGGCCGGCGCAATCGTGTCCACCGCGATGGGGTGGCTGCCGGCTATCGCCGCGGCGATGGGCGGTCTGTGGTACCTGATCCAGATTTACGAGAGTGCAACCGTACAACGTTGGGTGGCCACTCGGCGCATCCGTAAAATTGCGCGGATGAAGGCTCGGGTGATGATGCTAGAAGCACGTCACCGGGCGCCTCTGCGGGGGCTCGATCCTCTCGACGACGGGCCGGATGCGCCTTAGGTCCATCCATTCGCTGAAACGGCACCACGTTTCTTCGTGCGCGGGCGGAGCCGGCGCGTGATCTCAGGCACAATGCCACCATGCACGACAAGAGCAACATACTGAAGATCGTCGGCGACATGTGAGAACCCTTCCTTGTCGTTCTTCTCGGGCACGGTCTTGAGCGCCCCCGACTTGAATTTCGTGAAGCGATAGCCGCCCGACATGGCGCGGCAGAGGTGCGGTGCGCCGGTGCGTGAGATGATCAGGCTCGGCCCGCCGTTGGTCTGACGCCCCAGCAGATGCTCGACGGCGCGCAGCCGCGGCTCGATGTCGTTGGTCGGCGCCGGGAACGCCGGCAAGCCCATGCGCTGGAGCGCGTCGATGCAGCTCTCCTCGCCGATGGAGCCCTTCGCCACGCCGCTCGGATCGCCGACGCAGCAGACCTTGTAGCCGATGAACCGGTTCGAGTAGAGCACCGGCCGCAGGTTCTGCTCGACGTGCTTCTCCAGGCCGACGTTGGTGCCCGGGACTTCCTGATGCACGATCAGGCGCCCCATGTGATCCATCTGACAGATCAGCGACCACGGGTTGCGGCCGAAGTCCTGTCCGATGAGGAGGGGGTATCCGGGAATAAGCAGAGTGTCCTGGACAATGTGGAAGTCGGACTTGAATGTGTTTTTGAAAACTGCCGCGCCAGACGGATCATCGCCATACTCAGCCTTGACATATCGGCGGACCCAGTCGCTGTCCTCACCGTACATCTCAACGAAGCGCTCATAATACTTTCGGCCCTGCGCAAGGCGTGCCGGGTGATCAATGGGCAGCTTGATGGTGTCTTCATTCTGCACCAGCCAGTTCAGGTTCTCGGCGTCGAAGGCAAGCCCGGAGGGCTGCTTAAAAATCTGCACGTCCATCGGAGGGTTCTCCATGTACGTGTGCCACGGCGTCATCTCGGTCGGGAAGTTCGTGTCGGCGATGAAGCCGTGCCATGACGGCGTACCCTGAGCGCCGGAGGGATAGCGGCCCAAGCGACCAGAGATAGGAGCAACAACGTCCAGGTCCATCTCAATACATTCCGAGAGCCACGCTCCAGTGAGCTGCATGGACAGCAGCCGGGCTTGGTCCTCAGAATTCTCCAGAGGGATAAACACCCACTCGGATCGCACATCGTCGAACTCCACGTGGAACGTGTTCTCGGACACCTTCCAATACCCGAGGCTGCCGAGCCAGCTTTGGCAGTCCTTGAGCACGGTGTCCTTCAATTGCTTCAGGGTCTGGCGCACGACGGCGTGCCGCGTGTAGCGATAGCCGTCGGCAGCGCGCGACTGCCCGAGCGATCGGCGCAGCAGCTCGATGACGGCAGCGGTGGTCTTGCCGGAGCCGACAGGCCCGGCGATCAGGCGGCCGAACGCCTCGCTCTTCATGAAGCGAGCGCAGGTCGGCGGCGCTGCGTAATTGAGGTCAGGCATCTTCACCCTCGTCGTTGTCGGGCACGCGGAGCATGGGCTTCTCGCACGCCTCACACCAAGGGATGGAGCGGAGCATTGACGGATGCTCCTTCACCTCACCGCAGTCGTTGCAGATATACAGGTCAAGCATGAGTGATGTTGTCCTTGCGGCTGTCCGCGAAGTCCTGCCAGCTCACCCAAGGTTGCGCCTGCGCCAGTGGCTGGAGCTGCTTCTCCAGGTAGACCTGCCAGTGAGCCGTGATGCCATGCTCCGGATGCGTGAACCACAGCGCCTGCGAAGGTCGCGAAAATGGTGCCCGCAGAACCAGATGAGCATACTCGTCATAACCTTTAAGCGAGTTGTTGACGATGAGCCCAGGGAGAGTGATGTACTGATGCCAATGGCCAATAAGAAGAGTGTCGAAGTCGCGCCCGATCTGGGCTTCAGAGCGATGCGTCTTGAGCGTGCCGCGCATGATCGGGCCCAGCGCTCCAATGATGCCATCGCCGCCCTTAGTGCCGAGGCTGTCGCCGTGAGTGAGTAGATAGCGATGGCCAAAGATGTTAAACGCGCAGTCTGCAGTTTCTGGGATCGCGAACTGGACATGCTTGCTCTTCCTGAAGTGGCGCGCGACGTTGCAGTAGACGTTCCACTCGTGCGAGGTGAAGACGCGCTGCTTCATCTGCATCTTCTTGGTGGAGCGGCCGTGGTTGCCGACGACGCACGGCACGAAGAGCTTCCCGAAGCTGGTCGCCATCAGTTCGAGCCCACCGCAGATCAGGTCCGTGAGGTCCTCGATCGACTGCTGCGTGGTGCGGTCGTTGGTCTTCATCAGCTCTTCGTGGATATCGCCGCCCAGCATGTCGCCGCCCAGCGCGACAACGCAGCCCGGATAGCTGATGCGCGCGCGGCCCATGTGGTTGAAGGCGAGGTCGACGGTGGTCTCGGCGAGGTGCTTGATGCGGCGCGCAGCAACACGCTTGTCATAAGTGTTGATGCCGGGCATGCGGACGACTTCGCCGTAGTGGAAGTCGCTCCAAATAGTTGCCGGCACTCCTCGGGCGCCAGCTCGACCTTCACGTACTGTCCATTCCGGGGGTTCAGGATCGTAAGCTGCGATCTTGTAGATGTTCTCGCGGATGGTTTTCGCATCGTCGGTGTCCTTGGTGAGGGCCTCGATCTGCTTCTTGTTCTCGGTCAAGATGCGGTTCTTCTCCCGGATGATCGAGAGCGCATCGTTGAGTTGGTCCTGGGTGCTCTTACGTGGCGTGGCCATCTAGTCTCTCCTTGCGACGTCGTTTACGTCTCCAGCGTCGATCAACCCCAGCGGGCGTTCTCTCTGCGCGACGGTACCTTGCTTGCCCTAATGGGCCCTTATCGTATCTCCGGTTGGCCTCGCGGCTCAGCGGTGTCTGCCGGTAGCGAAACTGCACCTCGCGGCCCTTCGGCGATCGGCCGAAGCGGGCCCAGCTGGCCTTGCGTTTATCCGTCCGGGAGTAGCGCGCGACCGACAGCAGGTTGAGGAGGTAGACTTTGAGGCGCATTTGCCGTGACGGTAATTTTCTGGTCTGCGCCAAGGTCAATGTTAATAGAGAAGCGTTCGCCTGGAGCAGCCGCGCCGTCTTTTCGCTCACCAACGTCGGCGATTTTTGCAAAGAGCTTAGCAGCTTCGATGACGCCTGGGAGCCCTTCGCCCTTGTTCTGCATACGCGCGCCGAGACCGAGTAGACTGTCTTCGAGGATAGCGGCGGCCTCGACTTTAATTCTATCTTGAGTTGATAGTGGGGCGTGCCACTCTTTGCAGGCGGCGGCGAACGTTTCGCGGAAGAAGTCGTTGTGGACCTTGAGGAACTCGAACTGCGCGTTGTCAAGTTTGAACTCCTTGAGGATGACCGCCTCTTCCTTGATGTCCATCGCCAGCTCGCGGGCCAGCTTCGCCAGCTCGGGCCATGTCAGCGCCGGCAGCTGGACGAGCGCCTTCGCCGCCTGAACGCCAGCAGGCGTCAACCCCCCAGGAGGGAGAGCTTCGGGTTCAGGCGGCGCTGGGTCCGGAATTACCGTGGCGGTAACAGGCCCGTCGGGGTCATAGACCTCGCCGGCGAGCACGTCGCCAAAGCCTGTGTCGATGATCTCGGTCAATGGACTTTGTCCTTGCTGGTCGGACACTGCCGCAGCTGCTGCACGAGCGAGGCGACTTCCTGGGCCTGCTTCTGGACCAGCGCGGTGATCCCCTCGCGCGCCTTGTCGAACGCGTTCTGGTCGAGCACGCCGTTGATGTAGACCTGATTGATGTTGTTGAGCAGCCAGAGCTTGGCGCACTGCGCATAGAGCCCTACGCAGGCCGCGGCCGCGCCGGTGAACTGGTCGCGCACGACGCTGCGGTCGTAGACATCCGCGAGCGCCTGGACGGCGCCGGCCTGGGTCGCTTCGATGAACTCGGTGCTGCCGTCGGCGGGAGCGCTGAGCAGGCGCAGGATGAAGTCTTCGTCGAGCACGGGGTCAGACATTGGCGGGGTCCGCGCTGCTGGAGAGAAGCCCGATCGCGATGTCGCGGGAGCGGGCGGAGATCAGATAGCCGAGCCCCCACATGGTCTCGATGTGAATGTCGTGGGGCTTGAGCTTCTTGCGCAGCTTGCAGATCATGACGTCGACCATCTTGACGTCGGTCTCGTCGCGCGCGGGATCGCCGGGCCGGTTCTGTTCGATGACGTGGTGGAGTTGTTGCTTGGTGACTTCGTTCCGCTTCAGCATCGCGGCGAGCATGACAGCTTCGAGCGGCGAGCATTTGAAGAAGCGGGCACAGGCGCATTTGAGGGCGTTGTCATCTTCGAGCGGTGAGCCGTTGAAGGGACTGCGCTGGTGTCGCGTTGTGCCGGGTGGCCAGTCGTCCTTCGGCAGTTCGAGGATGGTACCGGCCTGGACTGCTTCCTTGAAGAGTTCGTATAGGTCAGCTGAGGGGATGTGCAGCGATCGAGCGATGGCGCGTACTGGGATGCCTTCGTCAGCGAGGCGGACGGCGATGGCGGTGGGGGATGGGGCGGGCTCGACGGCTGCGATCGCGTTCATGCTGGGCTCCGAATGCGTGGGGAGCCTGTGGCTTCAGCCCCCCGGTAACCACAGCGTCTTTGCTCGAACCTGTCGCGCGCAGCCATGCCGTCCGGGTAATAGGCACGAACCTTAACGCGATGTCAACGGCTTCGCGCAGCGGCGCTTGGCGATCCGGATCAACCACTCGGGAGCACCGCGTGATCGCGCGCCCTCCTCGATCTGCGCGTCGCTATAGCCCTGGCCACGATAGTGGTTGACCAGTGGACACGCGTTCGTGAGGCTCCAGGTCAGGACGATCGCGAGCATCATTGATCAACACCTTGTGATGGGTAGGTGACGGCGCCGTCACGGAGACGTGAAGTAGGCCCGCCAGCACACCCCCAACGGTGTCGCTTGGTGCCGGAACGGCGAAGCGACGCGGCCGGCGGGCCCGCGAGAAATAAAGCACGCGCGCGTTAACGAGGACTTACTGGTCCTTCCAGGGGCCGCGGCCGTGCCGACGCTTCTGCTGGTCGTAGTTGTCCCAGAGCAGCGCGAGCACGAGGATGATGGCGCCGGCGATCAGCTGGCCCGTGGCGTATTCGGTGACAAGGTTCCGCATTGGGGTCCAGCCTCGATCTCAAGGTAGCGTGGTCACAAACTCTTGAACGAACAGTTTACGGCACGGGCGGTTGCCCCGGTGCCCCCCGAGGGCGACCCCCAACCGAAAGGAGCAGCGCCAAATGGCCCTACCTCCCGAGAATGAGCCATCAAGCCCAGACCCACCACGCTGAGGTCCGGCAGGGTGCTGTCCTAGGACAGCACCCACCGCAGCGCGCCAAGCAGGACGGCTCCCGCGGCATTGGCGCCCACGACGGTCACCACGACGGCAAGCACCCGGCAGCGGATCGGTTCGAGCTTCTTGTCGTCGACGAAGGTATCGGCCAGCCCGAGCGCGGCGCCGGCGACCGCCACCAAGGCAGCGTTCGCGAGCGCGAAGTAGAAGGCGGCAATGGGGAACCAGTCAGGTTGGAAGCGCATGGCCTATCCTTCCGCGATGTCTTTGAGGGTGGCGTCGGCGCAGTCGGCCGCGAGCCAAGCGCAGTTCCAGGCCATCGTCGTGTTGTCCTTCTTCGACACCGGCGCCGCCGGCTTCGGTCTGTAAAGGTCGATGTCCTTGCGCAGGGTGGTGAAGGTCTTGTTGAAGGTGCCGCGGGCGACGATCGACCATTTGCGCCATTGCCTGGGAGGGACCCGGTACATGTTGCGGGTGAACGGAAAATCTTTTGCATCGCTTTCGACGGACATCCTGAGTGCTCCAGGGTGGGAGAGAAATTACCGTGGCGGTAAATCATGATCGCACTATGCGACCGTGAGGGGAATTTGGCCTTCCCACCTTAACAAAAGGTAAATATACCTTTTTACCCCCTATATATTCCGGGCTGCGGTCTCGCGAAGCGAGACAAGGGGGCCCGGTCCAAGCACCCCGGGGGATGCAAGGAACGGGCGGGAGAAGGTGCCCTTGCCGCGTCGGGCAAGGGCGATCTCGTTAGATGGTGGCGTTCAGGCTCACCTTGACGTCACCGAAACCGGTGAAGCCTGACGTGGTGGCAAGCACTTTCGTCTTGCCCGACTTGGAGGGCTGCGCCTGCTCCTTGGCCTTCGCGCTGATGTCGATGGTCAGAACCAGCGTATCGCCCTTGATCTCGCCTTTGACGTTCATGGTACACTCCTCAGTGTGGCGTCGAACCGGGATGGTCGACTGCCCTCGCCGCGTCGGGCAAACGGCGCCGATCGGCCCCTTCGGGGCAACGCGCGTTCTTCACATCCGGGCGCGCGAGGGGCTCGCAAGGTGCAAGGGTGGGCCTGCCCAGGCAGGAGAGTTCGCTCCTAATCCCGTTTGAAGGTATCAAGGTAGTACCTTGCTATGCGTGGTTCGCATGGCTATGTGGTAATTAGGTAGCGACGTTTACCCTTTGTTTAATACCCAAGGCTACTGGCGCCGGACCAATTGCGTGCCAGTTAACTGGTCAATTCTTGGACCGATTTAACCTTTTGATCTTGCAAGAGAATTGGGTTAATTGGTCAATTGGCACGCTTTTTCACGGGGTGTGGTGGACTATGAGACGTCATTCTAATAAACCCTTAACGCGGGGAGCGCATGGGTCGTTCGGCAGGCTAATTGGCCTATTGGCAAGAAAACAAGGTAAACACTATAGATTTAAAATTTGCGTCGAAAAAACATAGACATAAATTGACCAAACCAGCGTTTACCCTTTTTAAAGATGACGTCCACGTTAAGGGTTTGTTTAAATGACGTTTCATGTGGGGTACCCCGAAAAAGGCGTGCCAATTGGACCAATTAGACCAATTACATTTTTGCAACACCTGTCGAGCGGCCTCCAGCCACAGCAATTCTGCCGGCCCTCAAGCCGTTCATCTTGTATACCACAAATCGTGGACCAATTAGATTGAGCGTGCCAATTACACGAACGCAGCGTGAACGATCACGGCGACGTTATCAGCGAGGCGCTGCCTTCGCAGCGCCGGAACTCCGTGTGTCTGCCACCAGATCGTATCCGGTCCAGGCCGGCAGGACTGCCTCCTAAGCGCAGGCTTTGCCGATGTTGGCTGCCGATGTTCCCACCACCCGCGGGCGATGGCTCTGCGCGCGCGAGGGCCGCCCGACGCGGCGATTGCGGGCCGCGCCCCGTTCCACTACAGGACGGCGTGTTTGAGCCCGATCAGGTTGCTGAGGAGCACCACAATGACGTCATTCACCAGAGCACTCTACCGCCGCGATCCAGCTGCAGCTGAGGCGTTCCATCGTCAACGCACGTTCGAGCAGCAGTCTGCACACGGCAGGCCCGGCACGCTGAGCAAGACTGTCGGCTTCGGCAGGCGAACGCCCACCGGCGTCGTGGGCTGCGCCACGCTGTGCGACCACCCGGGCTGTGCGCAGGGCTGCACCCTCGCTGGCCGTCGTGAAGCGTTCCTCTGGGAGTGAGCACGATGCGCACCGGGTTCCAACAGGTTACCGCCACGGTAACACCAGCCAAACGACCCAAATGGTCGTTCAATGTGCTGGCGGTCGTGCGCAGCCTCGAAGGTACCAAGGTGGAGGTGTTCGATGACTACACCTTCGCCCAGCGCTGGACACAAGCGTTCGGCGGCGGCACTGTCTGGCCGCGGGACGTTGTGGCCGACTACACCTCGACCAGCGTGACGCTGAAGAGCGGCATCGAGATGGTCGAGCCCACGATCGAGCCCTACCAGCTCGAACTGATCTGAACCCCCAACCACTGAGGAGTGAGACCATGAACGTTGAGAGACTGAGGCAGCTGGCCAACCTGTTGCGGGCCGATGCTATCAACCCTACCGGCGTCAAGTTTGATCTGGGCGTCTGGGCGTCGCCATGTGCGAGCATCGCTCAGGGCTTCGAGTTCGACGACACCGTGGACCTGTCGAACTGGCGCGAGATGAAGGGGCCCGAGACGAAGAAGATCGAGATGTCGTGCAACACGTTTGCATGTGCACTCGGGCTGGCTGCGCTCGACCCTGAGTTCCAGAAGCAGGGCCTGAGCTACACCTTCCTGCCGACCCATCGTGACAACCACCAGGGCACGATGATGCCGATCTACGCCGGCCAGACCGGCTGGGACGGCGGTGCGCTGTTCTTCGACATCAGCACCGCGGATGCCCGCTACTTCTTCGACCCGGAGTGCTACGACGGCACACCGCGCCATGCCGAGGGCGAGCTGTTCGTTGCCGAGCGCATCGAGAACTTCATCGAAGGCAAGATCGACCGTGAGCTGCACCCCGCGTTCTACGACGACGACGACGGCGACGACGACTACGACAACGACTGAGCTGATGTTTCGGCCTGTCCCCCCGCAAGGCGGGACAGTGCGAAGCAACACCGCTTCAGCGATCTGAGGAGATCACAACATGAACTATCCCTTCAAGGCTAAGTTCACTGCCACACCGCAGCACGATGCGGAAGGCTTCACCGTGCAGGATGCGAAGTGCGTGGGTTGCGCACCTGCTGACATGTGCCCCCGAAGCGGGCACTGCGAGCGCTACATGTCCCCGATCAGGGAGACGCACGGCATCCCGGCCTATATGGTCACTGCGATGCGCGAGCATGGCGCTGCCAAGCTCAACCCCGAGGGCTGGCGCGAAGTGGACGGCGTCAAGCTGCCTGACATCGCATGGGGAGAGCCCTCGTGAGGGAAGCTCGAACCAAGGTCTGCAGCGTGGTGGTGCGCAACCCCAACGGCAAGAAGGGCCGTGTCAAGGTGACAGCGCAGTACTTCCGCATCACCGAGGGGGCGCTTGTGTTCCGCAACTACATCCCCGACAACTATCCCGAAACAGTCCGCGTGTTCGCACCGGGCTACTGGTTGGAGGTTGTGCCCCATGCCTCGTAGCATGCAATTCATGATGGCCTCGCTCGGCACGATGGTTGGCGTGCTGGCGCTCTGCGGCACGGTGCTCGCCGTCGTTGGCACCTATCGAGAACTCACGGGAGGCTGCATTGGCTGACACAGAGAAGCTCAAGGCTCGCTACGGCGAGAGTGAGCACGGCAACTTCGCCGTGATCGACACGATCGGCGTGCCTCACCCCTACATGATCGGGCCGAAGCACGTGGAGTATGCGAGCGACTTTGGTGGTGGCGTGCTCAATGAGCGCACCATCACCGCTGCCGAGCGCATCGGTGCGAAGTGCTGCCAGCGCGGCTGTCAGCTGAAGTGGAAGGACCACGAGCACGCCTTGCTGGTCTCGTGCAAAGCGCCTATGATCGACAACGGCAAGGGCTCACCCGAGCTGCATGCCTACTTGCTCAAGGTGAAGCATCTGTGCGAAGAGGACAAGTACGTCGGCTTCGCATTCATGGAGCACCAACTGAAGGCAACCAACTGATGTCTGAGCTGCCCCCCTTCACCACCGCCGAGCACGCACTTGTGCTCGGCGCACCCTGCATCCTCATCATGGCGGCAGCTGTGCTGCTGCTCTATGTGTTCTGGGGTACCTGATGCCATTCTTCGCCCACAGCTTCGCAGCGCGCCGTGAACGGGACTACGCTGTCCTGTTCAAGGGCGAGCGCGACATCGCAATGGCGGTGCTGGCTGGCTTCACCATCGTCGAAGAGACGACGAAGCTCGGTGCAATACCGACCGGGTTCGTCACGCTATACAGCCCAAGCGGCGAGGACCTGGGCACGAACAGTACACGTGAGGCTGCCGCGTCCTATGCAGTATCGCTTATGGAGCTTCGCTCTCCGCCATGGTGGGCGCGATGAGCACACAGGAAGAGATCACGATCGCGAAGATGGTGCTGGCTGGATGGCGCTTCGAGCCCATCAGCATCAACGTCGGCACTGGCGCTCGCAACTATCGCGTTGTCAGCCCTAACGGGCGCAGCATTGGGATGCGCAGCACGCGCTACACTGCAGCGCTGATGGCGGAGAGATACATGGAGGAGTACTGCGTTGGGCCATCTGCCTAAGCACATCAAGGTAAAACGCTTCCAGCGAACGATGCGCCTCATTGCGATGGCTGCACTCGCGGGCTGCGTCTACGAGGAGCGGATCACGCGAGCATGGCGCTTGCGCCATGACACATCAAAGGACCCGCGGGACTGGGGCATCATCTATCCCGACGGGAAGGAGAGCGCATCGTATCACAGCAAGACTGCATGCGCGAGGCGTTACCTGAAGTGGTTCCTAGGTCGGCACGATGCGCTGTCCGAGCTGGAGAGGCTGGCAGATCGAGTTAGCCCCACCGGGCGCTTGGCTGGGCACTCCGCCGGCGGTCGCTTCAATGCCACGCTCTGGAGCAGGAAGCTGGGCAAGACCATCGCAGCTGACTACCAGCAGATCGAGCTGCGCGTGCTGGCACAAATGGAGGAGTACAATCATGTCGGTTGATCGAGCGAAGC